>JGI24708J26588_10000563_pt1 | contig 30169 bp, 27 predicted proteins | sample BioPla1DNA2_FD_26588 | JGI IMG/M metagenome (IMG submission 26588) | reverse complement strand
TCATTGACCAATATTCCTCACTGCTGCCTCCCGTAGGAGTCTGGTCCGTGTCTCAGTACCAGTGTGGGGGACCTTCCTCTCAGAACCCCTAATGATCGTTGTCTTGGTAAGCCGTTACCTTACCAACTAACTAATCATGCGCATGCCCATCTTCAACCGATAAAATCTTTAACAAATATCGCCATGCGGCGCCCCTGTGTTATAAGGCATTAGTCCGTCTTTCAACGGGTTATTCCAATGTTGAAGGCAGGTTGCATACGTGTTACTCACCCATCCGCCGGTCGCCGACTGGTATTGCTACCATCGCTGCCCCTCGACTTGCATGTGTTAGGCCTATCGCTAGCGTTCATCCTGAGCCAGGATCAAACTCTTCGTTGTATAAAATTTGTTCCGAATGACTCAAGCTCCAGTATAATATCTATATAGGTTTATCTTACAAAAAAAAGAATTGACAGAAAACTTTACAATATCCCGTTTCCTTATCTTAATAACTAAATATCTTCTTATGCTACTTGTCTTGTTTCAATATATCAAAGATCGTTGGAAAAAAACTGTCAAAGGTTCTCTCTTAGAACGTTTCACAGGGTTGCTCGTAACTCTTTATCGTCAAAAGCGGCTGCAAAGATAAACACTCTTTTTATATCCTGCAAACTTTATGAGGAAATATTTTTCTAAAAACATCAGAATATTTTAAGCATTCCTAAATACACCTCTGAAAACATGATAGTTAAATTACAAATTTAATTTTCGTATTAATCTTTGAATGTATTCACTAAGAAGCGCATGTTCATCTAAAATAGATATGTATCTATTTAATGCCCTCCACCTTTAAACATGACGATGGCTCCTTTCCATACCACGTACAAATCCGTTAACAGCAATTTCCAAGAAGGATAATGCAGACAACGATGCACATATTCGTATTCATAAACAGGTTTTCCAAATTCCGGAGTTCCCTTACGCACGTGCCCGTAACCCAACAAACCGCCCCGTATTAATCTCCTGGTAACATTACCTTGCGCTAAATCACGCTCGTAATGATGAACAGCCAACGGACGAGGTACTACAATTGACATATCACCTTTCAACACTGAGTAAAATTGAGGAATCTCATCTAAATAAAACTTCTTTACAAATCGACCCACATAGGTTCGTGCTTCCGGCATCCATTCTTTTTGATAGGCATGCCAATCTCCTTTAACTTGAAGTTCCTGATCGATATAAGCCGATTTGATTAATCGGATTTTCCATTTTTTAAAGCGCCTGCCTTGACTGACTGCGTAATAATAAAAAAACAAAGGAAGAGAAAGTTCTATAAAACAAGAAGGGCTGTCTCACGACAACCCAATCTTTTTATTAACCTTAAATCTAATACCATGAAAAACACAGTACAAAAGTACATCATTTTTTATGTTATAAAGCATGCTTTTGATGTATTTAAAACTAATTAACCTTTGTTAGTCAAAAAGGCTCTTACAAAGAGAGCTTTTAACAGTTTTACATCAAAAGAACGTCACCTATTCGTCAAACTTAATCCAAGTTTGAGTTCTACCTATTAATCCGCCACGATCCAATGAACCTCTGACGTTCAGATGACCGGTTTTTGTATCGTAGCTTATATTGCATTTATAAACCTTACCATTATTAGGATCCAGAATCGTTCCACCAGTGAGCGCTCCATTTTTTTCAATCATTTCATTCAAAATAAGCAAACCGAGGATAGGCTTACCTTTATTACTGCCGGTACATTCAGTACATAGCTTTTCGGGATTTTTGAATAAGTGCTCAATTTTACCGTAATACTTCCCATTGGTTGCCTTGAAAATATACACAATTGATTTTTCGGAACCGTCTGCATCATCAATGGTTTTCCACTTGCCAACAATTTTATTCATTTGACTAAATGACATCATACTGAATGTCACAGCCATTACTAAGAATACAGTGAGTCTTTTCATACGATATCAATATTAAAATTAAAGTGACAAATATATGCAATTATTATTATACTCTTATACCTTGGTTTTCATTTTTTCAGACGACGATGTAAATTCACTCGTAAAAAACTTACATAGCTCAATTCTTCTACGGAGAAAAACAGCGTATTGAATTCACATTCATTGTTATTATCGATAAAACTTTGAATTTTTAAATTCAGCTTCAATCTGTTTGATGTTGCTCATGGGATTTGTCAACGGCATATTTTTCTTAAACAATTCATAATCCAACATTTCTGCTTTCCTCATTTTCTCAATTTTCGGTAATTTTGTGCGATTGGTTGTTTCAATATAATCCCCCTTATCATCTATCAAAATTAGCTTTGGTAGAAATACCTTTTTTCTTCCAATAAACCGCTCCATAATCTTCACGCCTTCTTGAAATTCTTTTTTTGTTGACCTGCCTAAGGCTTCATATCTACGAATAGTTTTATCGTCCCAAGTATGCACATTGGCGAAGCTTTCAGATATTCTTTCATCAATATTGACTTTCGTATTCATGGTATCATGGCCGGAAGGCATCAATACAATTTTGCCGCCTCCACCTTCTACATTCACAGCGTAGCGTGGCATGGTGATACCTGAAATCCAACCTTGCAAATTTTTCATGTAAATTTCCCCAATTTGAATGGGCGTTATAAAGTGTACAATGCCTTTCTCCTTATGACATTGCAATAAATAATAAGGATGAACGCCTATCCAGAACATGCGTCTGAAGGTCTCAGCCAAAGTTTTATAATAATCATTGACATGATTTAATAGCACGGTTTGATTACGAATGGTAAAACCATGATTGCGAATTCTTTTTACCGCTTCAGCTAAATCCGCTGTTATTTCTTGATGATGATTGATGTGCGTCATGAAATAGACATACTTCTCTATTCCCTTATTATACTTATTGGCAGATGTCTTTATCAACTCCAACAATTCATCAGTAATAGCCATAGGTAATACCACAGGCACCCTGGTGGCAATTCTGATAACCCTCAAATGTGGAATGCGACTTAGTTCCTCTAATACATATTGCAACATATGTTTGCTGATACGCAGTGCATCGCCACCGGTAACCAAGACTTCATTAATATTTTTATTATAGGAAATATAAAACAGTCCTTTATTAATTTCTGTGGTATTTACATGAGCTGAAGTATCCAAAGATTTGGCACGTTGACAATGTACGCAATAGGAGGCACAGCTGGTATTTTCGGCAACGAACAAAGCCACACGGTTGGGGTAGCGCTGATACGCTGCACCATAACTGCGTGAACCCTCATCCATAGCGCCCTCTAAACCAGTATTCGGGAAAAGTAAATTGGCAGGAGTAGGTACGCTTTGCCAAAAAATCGGATCTAATCTTTTCTCGGCTTTTTCATCCGGAAGCATCACGGGATTAAACGGATCTTCATGCATCAAAGAAGCGTAATATGGCGTAATGCGTAAGGTGTCTTTACCTTCTGCTTTCAGTGTTGCAATCACCCTTTCTATTTCGCTTGCTTGATAATCTGACAACTTGATGACTTTTCGCAGTTGCTCAACAGTTTTAATAGCATTTTTCAATTGCCATTGGGGGTCATACCACTCTTTATCGGTGATGTTTTTCCATAGTTCAATAGTTTTGTAGTGTCTTGGTTGGTATAAAAATGAATTTTCTGCATACATAACTCTATATGTCCTTTCTGTTTAAATGATTGATAAGTAAGAAAATAAGTAAAAGCGAGAAGTGCTTATTTTCAATAAAAAAGAAAACAAATATAAAAGCATAGGGTATATCACCCAAGTTTTTTGATGTTTTTCAGTAGAGTATAACTTTCATTAATATCTATTAAACGGAAGCGAACTTTCACTATTTCAGCATATTAACTCATACATAAAATCAGGAGAGAGTAAGATTATCCATGTTGATAGATATTGGTGAGCTTTTCTATATCTAATATATTTACCTGTTTTCCTGATGGTTCGAGCATGCCTTCCGCTTCAAATTCTTTGAGAAATTTCACTGTACTCTCGACTGTTATGCCAGCAAAGTCGGCGATATTTTTTCGCGTCAATAATTCATAGATATCATCCTCCTTAAATTGCTCCTGATTGAGATACAACAAAGCAGCTGCTAATTTGCCCGGCATCTGTTTGTAAGAAATATTATTGATGATATGCAAATATCTGTTTTCTTCGGAGCAGTTCTTCTCCATGATTTTCAACGCCACATCTGGATTACGCAATAGAATTTTCTTCAATGCTTCTTTTTCTATCATACATAAGGTGACATCACTTAAAGCTACCGCTGAATATAAATAAGTAAGATTTTGAAAAAGAGAAGAGAAAGCCATTAAATCACCTTGCCGCAGAATGCGTATGTTTAATTGCTTGACGCGCCCAATTTGCAGATAAGCAAGCACATGTCCTTCATTCACAAACAANACNTGNGGCGCAAAAGCACCCTGCTTAAACAACATCTCTCCCTTGTAATACTTAACTTNGGTTTTGTGCTTAGAGAGATACTCCATCTCCTGCTTGGGCAAGTTAGCGAAGCAACCAGACAATTGGTATAAATCTAAGAATTCTTTCATTGGGTTTTTGTTTGGATTTACAAAGATAAGAACAACATGGAAAAGAGCACGGAAAGGAGCACAGAGTTTCGCAGAGGGAAGCACGGAGTTTCACGGAGCGAACACAGAGGGAAGGGAGCACGGAGTATCACGGAGGAAAATAAAATCAGAACACGGAGTTTCACGGAGGATAGTAAAACTCGGAACTCGGAACTCGGAACGTTCTGAAAAGGCAGTATGCCTTAGCCCAATGGCAACGCCTTGGGTGATTGTAGATGCGTAATGTTGGTTGTGTCCTGTAGGGACAACATATATATCCGATTATATTATTTTTCCGTACTTTTTTTGCGCCTGCTTCGCTCAAAAAACTAACGTTCAAAAAGCTAAAACCCCCAAACTCGCCGCTTTGCGGCTCAAACAGTGGGTGTTTTTTAACGCTTTTCTCTCTTGTTTTGCATAAAGAACTCACGCTCGGCATAGTTCAAGCAAGCTTGACTCTGCCCTCACTTATCGTTCTTTTTTGGCTCACCAGTCAAGGTCAATCCGCGGGTTGTTGATGATTATGCAAACCAATCATAATTACCGATTCACTATTCATTATTCGTTATTCACTTTTCGTTCTTAGTTCTTCGTTCTTCTTCGGCGATGTCGGAATGACGGGTATTAAATGATAGTATATATTCCGCCGGAAAACTTTAATAAAACCATCAATATTCCATTACGGCGGAGGTGAATCATTCAATACAAAATCTGCAAATATCTGCGAGAAATTATTAGCGTGAATCTGCGAGAACTCGGACCCGATAAAAGAAAACCTTATTTTCAAACTAAACAAGCTTAGTAGAGTTGGGGGTATGTAGATGAAATTTACCCTATTAGCTTATTTCCTCCCGCACCTTATTGACGAAAATCCATCGACCTTGCATTTTTCGTCAATAAGATGTATTTTTGTTGAAAATTTAGCATATGATAATACGAGAAAAATATTTAGCCAAACTTAGGCTACTTAAAGATAAAAATTTAATTAAGGTTATTACCGGTATTCGACGGTCTGGGAAATCTACATTATTAGAAGTGTTTAGAAAGGAACTTCTCAACTCAGGCATGAGTGCTGAAAGGATTATTTTTATTAATTTTGAAGAAAGAGAAAGTGCTGACTTAGGTTCATGGACAGAGATTCATGATTTTATTCTGTCTCAAATTAATCCCCAATTCAAAAATTATATATTTTTAGATGAGGTGCAACTTGTTCCCAAATTTGAAAGATTGGTTAACAGCCTATTTTCTAAAAAATATATTGATTTGTATATAACAGGTTCCAATGCGCATTTGCTTTCCAGCGAGTTAGCTACTTTATTAACAGGGCGTTATATTGCCATTAATTTGCATCCATTTTCTTTTGCTGAATATAAGTTAGCTTTTCCGGAAATCACTGATAGCAATCAGCTTTTTCGTCAATATATAAACAACTCATCTTTTCCGGAAGCAGTTAATCTTTACAGATCAGCCCCTGAGATAGTGGACGATTACTTACAGTCTATTTATGATACAGTTGTTAAAAAAGATATTATCTTAAGGTATAGCTTGCGTAATCATGAAAACTTACAAGCTATCATTGAATTCTTATTTAATTCGATAGGATCATTGGTTTCTCCTACAAGTATTGCTACACAATTGAATAAAAATTCTGATAAAAAAATCTCTCATAATACTGTTATTAAATTCATTGGTTTTCTCACAGAATCGTATATCCTCTATCGTGCTCCACGGTACGATATAAAAGGAAAAGAAATATTGTCAACTATTGAAAAATACTATTTGGTTGACTTAGGACTTAGAAACATTACGCAATCCAATAAATACGATACAGACTTGGGACACAAATTAGAGAATCTCGTATTCTTTGAGTTGCTAAGGAGAGGAGGAAAAGTGTTTGTCGGAAAAAATAATGAAAATGAGGTTGATTTTGTCGTGCAAAAGCCTAATAATCAACGAGAATATTATCAAGTGGCATATACGGTTAATGACGAGAAAACGTTTAACAGGGAGTTTTCGTCATTAATGAAAATACAAGATAGTTATCCAAAATATCTATTAACCATGGATATTGATAATGCTATCATCGACGGAATCCAAAAACTTAACGTAATTGATTGGTTGTTGGAGGATTGATTTTTTGTTTGGCTCATCAGCCGAGGTCGGATTGCGGGCTGTTGAAGCAGTTGCCTTCGAGAGCCTCAGGCAACGAGTATTACCGGTGGCTGAGGTTCTCGAAGCCACAACCCGAAACCCGAAAACCCGGAACCCGAAAACCCGGAACTCTACTCCCCAACATCCACTACCGACACATCATCCCAATCAATCGCTTTTACGGCTGTTGCGATGTCAATGAATGGGAAGTCGGTGAGCCATTGATTGAGTTTTTTTTCGGCTCCTTTGAGTCCGATATAGGTTTTGAGTTTTCTGAAAGCTGAGAGTTCCTGGATGATTGGTTGGGAAGCATCAAAATCTCGGGGATGCAGATAGCTCATTACATAATTGGATTGTGCTGTCCAGCGTTTAATTATGCTGTAGGGGGATAGTCTGAAATAGCCTCCGCCGCTGAAAATGATATTTTTACCCAATATACGTTTGTGACTGATAGGAAATTCTTTGATACGCATGCCATTGTATGCGATGATAGTGGGAGCAGATTGTTGAATGGATGGAAAACCGCCATGGGAATGATGGGCGGGGAAAATGGAACAATCTATTTCAATACCGTATTGATGCATGATTTCAAAAGCCCATTTTTCAGTAACATTTTTGGTAACATCTTCTTCGACATTTTCTATAACATTTACTTCTGAATGTCAAATCCAATATTCAATCTTCGAAAAACTAAAAAATCAGAAAGTAACATTAGAATTTACGAATGGCAAATTTTAATTTTTATACAATTACTTCAACATTCAATTCTCCTTCAATCAGCTTTGGATAGTTTGAAACTAACAATTTATATATTATCTGGAAACTTTTAGTAGAAACCACCCAAATAGGTTCGAGTGAAAGACGAAGATTATGTTTAAGAGAATTAGGGTATTTATAATGAATACTAGTGCTACCATCTTCAAGAGTAGTAATTTTTAAATGCTTCCAAGTATTATTAATAATCGACTTATCCATAAAATACGAAAAGTTTTCCGTGAGTGTACTAAATACTTGCATTGATCTTATCATAGAAGTATCAATATCTCCATGATATTTTGGTTTAAAGGGTGGCTTAGGTTCAACAAATTTTGGAAAATCTTTGTACATAACAATCCTTACCGATTTTGGAAATACTATATACACATCAATGTCTGTAGCTGGAGCAGTACCATTATTTGAAATGTTGAGATTAAGCAAAACAGAGTTTGATAGAATCTTGTTCCACTGATATTTTTCTCTTAACATGTTAGTATATGTAGCATAGAACTTTTCTAATTCTTTATTATACTCTTCTTTTCTCTTAGTTGATGGTTGAGGTAATACCGATAAAGAATCAATCCATTTGTGACTATTCAGTAAGTCATCTAACATGATAGGCTTTTGGGTATAAGTATCGTTAGTTTGATTTTCGATAATGAAAGGACTGTGAGTTTTTTTTAAAAGTATTAGTTCTGTTTCGAGATAATCTTTTTCTGTCTGAAGCAATGGATTTAGCTCAACTTTCTTAAATAGCTTTCCATCATCAAAGTTTAGTTCTACTTGAGGGAGCATATTCTTTAATTCTTCCAATTGCTTGCGAAGTTTTTTTGACTCCTTTTCCTCTGTACTATCTCCTTTAGGTAATAGGAATTCCTCATCTAATTCAACAAGCGATATATCCAAACTCCTTGCTCTTATCCTTGCTCCAGTATCATTTGAAATAAGAATAACACCGTCATTTTCATGCTGATCTTCAAATTCAAGAATTGCAGCTAAAAGTGCATGATCTGGTTGATTTTTCGACAATTCAAATTTTTCATATGTTTTATCTTTTGGCGTTGATAAGTTCACGAGAATTAGACTGTTATCCTTTTGATATTCTTTCTCTATTTTAGATAGGATATTTTTGACTCTCTTTGTATTTTTTTTATCTGTATTAGTTTTATACTTATCCAATTCATCTAACACAATCGGAGCAATAACAATTTTATATTCATCTTTAACGATTTCTTGCCATGGGATTTGGTCGTAATATTTGAAATGAATAAAAATATTTGTGTCTAAAAAAAGATATTTCATTCGTCAAAATATTTATCATTTAAAAAACCATCTTAAACCCCAATCAACTTCACAGTTTCCTCAATATGTGCTTTGTTAGATGCGCCGAAGACTACTGATTGAATGTTTTGCTGGTTGATGAATTCGTAAGCTTCTTTGGGTGGAATGGCACCGGAGGCTAAGGTGGACATTACCATCAATTGATAGTCATTCGGATTATTATTCTTTGCAGCTTCTACATAACTTGCTACATCCGGCGACATCAGGTAGCCTATCTTATTAAAAGAAGAACAAATCACAACTTCTTTGATATCCCATTCTTGTAATTTTTGTAATAAATAAGGCATATTTTGGGTCAATATTCCGGGTAAGGCTTTGTGTTTCCTACGAATATAATCGCAATATTCTGCAAAAATCTCTTTGGTGCCATACCCCAAAAATAAATCCGTTATGATATTTTGCAAGAATATTACTTTGACATCTAAACCTTTATACATCTTCATTTCAACATCAATCAACATCTGCATCATCTTGATGGCATCTTTGTTTAACACAGCCATACCACCTTTGGTAATCATACCCAATACACCCAAAGCAGAATTATCTTTGAAAAGCACTTCATTGATTGCGGGAAAAATACCCTTTTCTGCTACCATGTTGGCATATTTCTGTGGATAGGGGATAAACGGATACCAATGAATATCCTGGTATTGACTTTTGTTGGTTCTGAAATAATCACAAATATGTTGAGCCCGATCGTTACTGTTGAGCATAATGCCACGAACACCCGCTTCAAATGCCATGTCGTAAACACGGTAGATATTATTTACATCAAAGAACTTCTCAGCCAATTGTTGAGCCTTTTCTTGCGACATGTGATTGATACCAAAGAATTGATTGTCTCCAAATATAATTTTATCTATTGCTTGCATAATTAAAATTTAGCGTTGTGTTCATAATCTTTAAATAATTCATCAATCACTTTAAGTGTAGCTACTCCGTCAGCAAATGAACATAGATTTTCATTTACTTTTCCTTGAATACAATCTACAAAATGATATAGTTGACGGGTAAATTCATTCCCTCTCACATAGAAAGGAACAGGCCTGAATATATCTGTAATGTACAAAGTATTCCAACCCTGACGCATATTGAATTGTGCATTCGGCTCATTTAAGAAGATTTTCAATGCATGTTGATCTGCGAGAATACGACCGCCTAAACCAAAAATTTCCATCTTATTTGTTGGTTTCCGGTAGCTTGTGTCGCTCCAATTTACATACAAAGTACCACTTATGCCATTTTCATATAGCATGGTTGTAGAAGCAATGTCCTCTACATGTTTAGAATATATTTGATTAAGCGATGAACCCGTGATCTTATCCGGTTTACCAATTAAAAAATTTACCAAATCAATGGCGTGTGATGCCATTTCGAATACTGCACCACCCCCTCCTTCACGTGTAGCTCGCCAACCGGAACCCTCATCAGAATTGGTAATGGTACAACTGAACATCTCGGATTTAAAACGTATCACTTTACCGATTAAACCGGCTTCTAACAATTCTTTAACTTTGACAAATACATCATTGAAACGATTCACATACCCAACTTGATTCACTAATTTTGTCCCCGAATACAATCGTACCAATTCTGATGCTTCATCAAATTTGGTGGTAAATGGTTTTTCAACGAACGCATGTAAGCCTTTTTCTGCGGCTATTTTTACAATTGGGAAGTGTAAATTAGGAGGAGTACATACCAATACTGCATCAATATCAGCCTCATCTAATAATGTTTGATAGTCTTTATAAGTTTTAATTTTCAAATACTTATCTATCATAGATAAAATTAGTCCGGAAGGATCTGCCACTGCAACTACTTCAACATCCGGATGACTGTTGATAATAGAATAGTGCGTGATACCCATGCGACCTGCGCCGATAATGCCGAGTTTGACTTTTTTATTCATTTGTTATTTCTATTTATCGTTATTTTCTAATTGTTTCCCTAATTCTGTTAAGCGATACTTTTGCAACCTGCTATTTGGTTTATCAGGAATGGTCATTTCAAGTACTCCTATATTAAGAAGCGGAACTATATATTTATTTCTAAATTTTGTTCGATTAGACCAATTAAATAGTTCCATGATTTCTGTTAGAGATTTGGGTTCAGAACAAAAATCTTTAATTTGATAAATTTCCTGTTGACTTAGTCCCGACTTAGTCCCGACTTGGTCCCGACTTAGTCCCGACTTAGTCCCGACTTGTTCGGTGACTTGTTTTTCTATTGGAAAAGTCATCCTAATAAAGTTATCCATAAAACGGAAACATTTTTTATCGTATGACTGTAAAATGCGAGGTACGCCCGATCCAAGTTGCTCCACTAATTCCAAGTCTTTGAAAATCCGCATGATTTCCTTATTACGAGGCATGGAGACACCTTCAAAAAAATCTTCTTCAGATAACCCGTCAGGCAATCCACCATAAGAAGTAATTTCAACCCGATCGTTAAAAATTTCAACTTTGGGAGGAACTTCTTGGGTGTAATCGTTATGTACTACAGCATTGATGATAGCTTCACGTAACGCAATCATATCCCAAAGTCGGGTTTCAATACGTTCTTTAGGGGTTATTTTGGCAAAAGTTTTATTTTCTAATTCTACTTTATCCAAAATTTGTTTGGTGGCCTTAACCAAAGAACAATAGCCATATTCATAATTTTCTGTAAGATACACCCGATCTTGACCATTATATTTGGCAACTTTCATCGACATTCCGTTTATATCAGCCATCAGATACCCCACATAATTAAACTTTTCTTCATCAGTTAATAGTTCTAAGTTTTTAGCAAATTGACTATTCAATGTTTTTCCAATAGCTTCGTAGTATATCTTAAGCTGTGCAAACGTGAGATCTTGACGTGGAGACTGAATCTTCCCCAATGAATTTCTTACCCGCCTTGAAAAAAGAAATTCAATTTGTCTTGCTTTCATTGGTTCTGCCGCAGTGCCTGTACGGATATAACATCCTTTTTCTGACATCCCAAATTTCTTGATATAGTAGGGTTTTTCTATTCCACTGGCAAGCGTAATTTTAATCACATCTTTGGAATCAATTTCCTCCATGGCAACATCAAATAAGCCCATACAAGACGGTTTGATATTATTCTTCAGGCGATCTTTGATTTTGAGTGCATCGCCATCAGCATCAGACACTCCAAGAGTTTTTCCTGTTTTGTCGATCCCTATATAAACAACACCACCTTCCCTATAATTCAGAAAAGCAACGACTTCTTTCTCTAAATCATCAGTAAGCTGCTGTTTATATTCTATGCGGTTGGTTTCGGGTTTCATTTAATTGTTTGCATATTTGCACCTTAGTCCATAAGTTTTTTATATAAAGAAACAATACGTTCCCAAGTATAGCGTCTTTCAGCAATTTTCTTCATTTCATTTCCCAACTTAAGCATTAATTGCTTGTCTATTTTAGATAGGACATCAATTAGGGTTAAATTATCGGTAAAATAATAAGATTTATTTTCTGTAGTTGCCCTGTTAGTTTCTACATCGTAACAAACAACAGGTAAACCCAAATACATTGCCTCAACTAAAGATGGAGCTGTACCACAAAGAGAATGAGTATGCAAATACAAAGAAGCATTTCCTCTGATCGCATTTAATTCATATAAGTCATAAATCGCATCTAATAAAATAATATTTGGGTGTTTCCCTTGATGCTCTTTTTTTAATTTAATTCCATAGTCCGAAATTTCCCAATTTGAAATAATAACAACAGTTCGGTTCGGACTTTGTTGATATGCTTCAATAACGATATGGATATTCATATCTTCTTGAGCCCTAGAGACAGTCACATCATATTGTTTGTTTAAGAAGTGATATTTTGTAATTAACTCTTCAGTTTTAATATTTGTTTTTACATGATCTCCACCATATTCTATCAAATTACTTGTGATATTATATTCTTCTAAAACATAATCCCATAAGACTCTATTATCTACAACTACTTCATCTGCACAACGAATAGTAATTCTTTCAAACCATTTCTTCATTGAAACTTCAATCTTGCTAAGTAATTTTTTACCCCTTACTTTTTGCCATTCAATACCCCCTAAATTAAAAATAATCTTTTTCCCAAATATTCTTTTAAAAGGAAATGCAAAAACACCAGAGAACCCAAGTACGATTAAAATATCAACCTTGAAATAGGCATGAAAAATAGACAAAAAATCATAAAGCATCGATTGCCAACCATTTGCTCTGAGTGGTAGATATACCAACTTAGAGTTATTATAAGTTTTTAATCTTGTAGCTCTTGGGGTTTTCGAGCAGTAAACCGTGATGTCAAATTCCTCGTTTAAATTTTTTGATAAATAATGCGCCAATGTCTCAAACCCTCCATATCTTGCAGGGATTCCATTTGTCCCGATAATTGCAACTCTTTTTTTCTTCATCACAGATAGTCCTGGTAATAGTTGTCAATGTATTCTTTCAGTGCCACTCTCCAATCTTGCATCAGATTGATTTCTCTGATTTTCAACTTCCTGTTGTCTAATCTTTCACAGGGAGGTCGATCTGCAAAATAAATATCTTTGAAATAATCGCTGGTTACCACATTGATTTTAATTTCGTTTTGCAAATCTAAAATTTTGAGTAGCTCTTCCGTCACTTCCAATCGACTGGTTTGCCCTCCGCACACCATATTGTATAATCCCCAATATTCTTTCTGAATCAAGGCTTTTACGTTCTTCGCAAAATCATGCGTGTAAGTGGGTGTGCCATCTTTATCATTGACAATGAAAAGTTCTTTTTTACCGTCCTTGATCTGTTGCATTAATTTCTGAATAAATTTCTTATCTTTTTTTGGACCTGACCCCATCATCCAACCGGCACGACAGACTAAAAAGCGTTTGGTATTTTCACACACAAAACGTTCTCCCATATATTTTGAACGAGCATAAACGCCCAATGGGTTCGGCTGATCCCAATCATCATACAGCTCTTTTTTGCCGTCAAAAATACCGGCTGTTGAAATATACAACAAGGGTATATCTAATTCATTGGCAATATAAACCGCATTTTCAACTGCTATCGTATTAGTACGATAAGTATCATCCGCATGTTGTTCGCAAAATTCCAAATCGGTATAAGCGCCTAAATGAAATAAATAATCCGGTTTAAACTCGTGTACATCCTTTCTGTAAGCATCCAAATCACGAAAGTCCAAAAACGACAACCAATTTTCGTTGACATCTTTGTCTGTGCATTTGATGTTGTAATCGTCTTTAAATTGCGTATAAAACGCTTCTCCCAACATGCCGCCGCATCCGGCTATATAAATTTTTTGTTTCATTGATGGTTATAATTGATTATATATTTTAATAATTTTCCTTGCTACTGACTCCATATCCAATTCCTGTTTGATTAACACTTCACGTCCATTTTGCTGTCCTTGAAAGGTCAATGCTTTATAGGCTAAATCGGCTAATTCATCAACATCTGATGTTCTGGATACAAACGATCCTTCAACATTTGATAACAGTTCGTCCACATTTCCAACATTTGTACTAACAACGGGAGTATTGCATGCCATGGCTTCTTTCACAGAATTTGGCGACCCTTCAAAATCAGAAGTCAACAAATGTAAACTGGCAGCATTAAAATAGTATGGAACTAAAGATCGTTCTGTATTAACCAGCTTGAGTTCTTCGATATCTTCTAAATTATATTTGTTTCGTAATATTCTTAATAATAGTTGAAATTTATCATACCGTTTTTCTTTTCTAACATAGTTGGAACTCACAAAAAGGATATATTGTTTATCCTTGTTCAAGTTTAACTTCAACAAACAATCTTCTTTTTCATAAACACTAAAAAAATTGATGTCAACTCCATTAGGCTGATAAAAAATATTTTTATTATCAATAATTGGTAAAGCGCATTTTAAAATTACATACCTTAATTTTCTCCTGATAAATTCATAAAGTTGCGTTCCTTGTTCGTTTAATGGATTACTTTGATAAGATACGATGGTTTTATATCTCTTATATTTCCCGCTTAATATTAAACAAATTGCGCTCAATGAATGATGACAATGTACGATATCGTATTGTTGACCTTTCAAAAATTTTCTTAATCTGAAAATTGATTTAACATATTCTAATTTCCCTTTTTCCCTACCATTGATAAAAAAAACCTCATTCTCAACTCCCAATGCTGAAAGCGAATCTATCTGTTCTTTCACAAAGATTCCAAAAATTGGAAAGTTTGGTGTTGGGTAGTTGTTAGTTATATGGAGGACTTTCATTTTTTATTTTATCGTTAAGCTATTAAATTTGTACTGTAATACTTCCAATATCATTCTACACGTACCCAACAAATAGTACGTACCATAAAAAACCCCTTTACCTTTACCTTTATCTTTCCACCAACAAATTAAACAGCTCTTCATTGATATAATAATTTGCTGTTCCTAATTTTTCTTTTCTAAGCATTTTGTCATCTGCCAATTTGTTTAAATAATTGGCAGCAGTTAATCTTGAAACACCCAAATCATTGACTATAAACTCAATCTTTGTATAAGGATGCTTGAATAAATTATACAATAATTCCTGACTGTAGAATTTATAATTATCACGAAGTTTATGTTTATAATCAAACATCAATTTCTTGATTTTTTCAATCAATCCAATCGTTTCTTTGGCGGTTTGTACAACTCCTGTTATCATACAAAGCAGCCATTCTTCCCATGAATTATTTTCTCTAACTTGTTGTAAAAGCCTGTAATAGTCAGATTTATACTTGATTATATAATTACTCAAATATAGAATTGGTAGGGATTGAAGTTCTGTTAATATCAAATATAAAATATTTATTATCCTGCCCGTCCTCCCATTTCCATCATAAAATGGATGAATACTCTCAAATTGAAAATGGATAATGGCCATTTTTATCAATGGATCACAATCTTGCATTGCTGAATCATTGATAAATTGTTCCAAATTTGACATTAAATCCATTATTTCATCATATTCTTGTGGAGGTGTATAAATAGTCTCACCCGTAGCAGCATTTTTTAAAGTAGTACCGGGCAACTTTCTGAATCCTGCTTTATTATCCTCCAACACTTCTTGAATTTGCAGAATAACTTTATTAGTCAGTAGTCCAGTATCTGTTAGAAGTTTAAACCCTTTTTTAAGAGCAGCAATATAATTTTGAACTTCCTTGGCTTGAAGCGATTTAAAGGCGTCAATATTCAATTCTGATTTATATAAATCATCGTGAGTTGTTATGATGTTCTCAATTGCAGAACTGTCTTTTGCTTCCTGTAATCCAAGTGTATTAATTAAAATATTTTGATTAGGAATAGTTAACGCAAAACCTTTTAGTTCAGCTAAAGCAGCACGTGCCGCAGGTAAAGCCTTTAGAACCTTTTTGGTTTCTAAATCTGCATTTATAGGTAGTGCCATTAATCTCCAACTTGTCATTGTAAAGCGTTTTTAAAAATCTATACAAAGATAATATGTTTTGTATAGAAATCAGCAAAATTTATACATTTAAAAATTGGTCTGTATAGAAAATTCGAAAATCTATACCTATACATTTGCTGATTGTATTAACTATCATATTACCCTTACTACCGCCATATAAGTCTGTTGTAATTACAGGTTTGCTTAATGCCATATATGCTATGATTGCATTGGGAATTCCCTATAGGCAATCTCGCCTTTTTTTCGTGAAATTTTTTTAAGCAGCCCCCACTGCTTTATCAATATTAATTTGGCATACACATACACCTTACTACCACCTTCAAAACCACTGCGAGGCACTGCCAAATGATCATCTGATACTCTAAACGGCCTTTCTTCTGTAGAAAAAGCAAGTTTGATATTATTGTTTGCTAAAATTTGTATTTCACGCTGTCCAAAATCAAAGTTTTGTTTTCCGTTTGGATAGGCAAAAGAAGTTATAGACGTATTCAAAAGTTTACTCAATTCTTGAATGGATGTACTGATTTCGTATTCAACAGATTGATCATCTTCGTTTTTTAAGATAGGATGATTCATGGTATGAGCACCAACATGCACCAATCCGGATTGTTGCAACTCTTTTAGCTGTTCTAAATTCATATTTACACAAGCTTTTATTGGCGTTGCTGTTTGACGCTGGTACTCTTCAATTATCCTCCATATTTCATTGATTTTTAAATGCTTTAATTTGGCTTTTACAGGAATCTTTTCCGCATTCTCAAAACGGTGATATTTATCTACAATCTCATTCAATATTTTAAAATCATAATCACTTATTTCTTGAAACCAGAAATTACTTCGTTCGGTAACAATTTTTGGAGAAACAAAAATTGAAACCGGCACATTGTATTTTTGAAGCAATGGAAAAACCTTTTCATAAAAACTGATATGCCCGTCATCAAAAGTGAGATGACAAGCATGTTTTAAGGACTTTCCTTCTAAATAATAATTGGATACCTCTTCATAACTTACCGGATTGTATAAGCGTAGAATGGTTTTCAATAAACTTTCAAACCAAACAATATTGTGTATGGCATGAAAATTTAAAATGATGTTGGGTAGGAATTTCATAAGTTAGCTGTTTAATGGATAACAGATTGATCAAATATCCATAGGTTAGGGTCTCTGATGTCAAATTTATTATGTAACAGAAAATCTGAGTCTTTGGGATGTAAAATGGCTGGACGTACTAAAAATGGTAATCTAATTTTACCTAATTTATTCATTAGCTTAACGGGTTCAATCACAAAACCTATCCGCCTTAATAAAAGTGCTTCTTTTTCAGAAAAGATGTGCATTCTAATCATTAATAAATTGTTGGCTTTCAATACTTTTCTTACCATACATTTTAATATGGAATTTGACTGAGCAAAATATTCTTCGATTATCATCTTCCTATTACTAATTTTTCTCAAGATAAGATACCCATCCAACTGCTGTTCATAATAGTAATATACAAAATAATAATCTTTTTTATTTAAAGCATACCGCCAGAGATAAAATTTTTCATCACGAATATGAATTAGTTGATTCGGTAACTGTTTACGTAATGCAAAGTTCAAAGAGCTCAGTTCCTTGTGAAGTAGCGTTTGAGAAGAAACAACTCCATCTCTTTTATATAGATTATTGACAGAATTAATTAATTCATTTTTATGTTGTAAGGATGGTAAGTTCCCGAATCTAAGGTTTAAAGAAAACTTATAACCGTACCTATTTACATAATGAATAGCCTGCCAATTTTGTTTTAAATTACCGGGTGATGAATACTGATTGGATGAAGTATTAAAAATCAATGATTTTTCTTCTCCTTGAAGATCATTAAGAAAAGTATCATTCAGTTTTGCAAATATCCCCATCCTCCTGTAATTTGGATGTACAATAGCATCTGCGGGATTATATACCTTGTATAATACTCCGTTAAATGAAAAATGCTGTACAACAAAAGCCCTAAAACCAATTACCTGATTATCTTTGCAAGCAACGTATATGCATGGTTTATTGCTATTATGTGGATTGTGTTCGTAGCGCCATTCAAATTTTTCTTTGATTTCAGCCGTTGACAATCCGTCCCATTTTAATGATAAAAGTGATAGTAAGGAATCCTTGTATTGTGGGGTGTATTGAGTAAATACTATTTTTTGCATGTTAATATAAATCAACTTATATGAATCAATTCTGTTATCCTATTTGATAAATCGTACTTCTCAGCCAGGAATTTATACCAAACAGTTTAAATACTGTAATGGCTTTTCTTGCAAATTTCCTTTCCAAGCATTCTTATACATAATCCCAAAAAAATTTATAATTAGTCCAATCTAAATCGCCTAAGCGTCTTTCCGAAACAATGGCGACAAATATATAGGAGATTACCAATAATAAAACAGCAATATACACTATTGGTAATTCTCTGAATTTTTTGTGCTGTAAATAATGTAATAAGTAAGCTGTAGCCGGAATTGTAAAAATTGTAAAATAGCTTACTGGTCTTAGAAATATATGTCCGGTATTGGCTAATAGATTATGTAGCAATGCACCAATAAAAGCGAAATTAAAAAAAACTTGATAATTGGTGTTTTTATATATTTGTTTCAATTGGGGATGGTACCATACTAAAAAGCCCATAAGAAATATTCTTGACAGTCTTCTTGGGCCTAAACTCATCTCCTTTGATCTTTCAAGAATCCAATAATCGAGCTTGTCTGCATAATCTTCATAACCTATTAAATGTAGTACACCTTCTAAATTTCCTAATAAACCAATCCAGGTTGGGCTTGAACCTATAATTACAGCAAGTAATAAGAGTCCTAAATTGACATAACGATTTTTAAAATAGTTGTACTGAGGTATAAAGTAAAAAACGCTAAGAATGATGGCAGATTTATGAAATAAAAATGCTAAAAAAATAAAAAGAAAATATTGAATTGGTTTCCTCTTAGTAATAAACTGAATACTAAACACAAAAATACAAGCAGCAATAGTTTGTCTAATACCATTCATCCATCCAATATAATATCCTCCAAACACAATAATAATCCCAATATAGGGTAATAAATATCTTTCATTTTTAAATGTCAAGTACATAAATGAAATTTGAAGAAAAGCCCAAAAGCCAAAAAAGAAGGTAAAATGTAAATTCAAATAAGCAAACAGCTGAGAAAAATACATAAAAGCTCCTTCAAGCTCTCTTGTTTCAGTTCCATGAATTAAAGCCATGTAACCATTTAAATAGCTCTGATGATCGGTTCCGACTTTCCATCTAACTCCTGATATAAATGCAAAAAGCAGTATGGGTAATATCATTTCCCATGTCCAGAATGACGTTTCTTTATGTAAGCGTATATTGGTTAACTCGCGTTTTGCTGCAATGGTTCCGAACCACCACATCAGAAATGCCAAACCACCATATACAATTAAACTTTGAAGCATGTTAAATTAGACTGTGATTAGTCAACTAATTTTAGTTGTTTAACGATTTCATTTGCCATATTCGAATAGCTTCTATTCTCAATAATGTACCGTCTCCCTTTTTCACCCATGGCTTTTAAGTCAACTTCTTCATTCAAAATTTGAATAATGGTATCAACAAATTCTTGTTTATTGTAACTATGTAGAATACCTCCGTTAGATTGTTCGATAATTTCCTTTTGCTCTACAATTTCCTTATTGGCTAAAACCGGACAACCAAAAGCCATACTCTCAAACATTTTTGTTGGTGATGACAATAAAAATCTTTCTTGGGGTGGAACTGCTGATATAGAAAAATCAGCTATTTGCAACAATTTAAATAAATGTTCTCTAGGAACTATGCCGGTGAAACAAATATTCGCATGTTTACCCTGTGTTTTCTTTTTCAAATTACTGATTTCTTCCTCACTCCCACCTACAATTAGAAAATTCAATGTATCCTTGATTTTGCTCACTTCATGTACCATATCTACAATAAAATCAATTTTCCTACCTTCTCCTAATGNCCCAAAATAAATACTGATATAGGGTTTATTAAGATTATACATTCTCTTCAATTCTATTTTTGCTGTTTCGTCAATTTTTTTAATCATTGTGGTATTTATTCCCATCGGAATTATCAAACTATCTTTATGAAAATTGTATTTATCTGATAAGTATTTTTTATGTGCTTTACTTCGTACTATAAGTAAATTTGAATGTTGCATTAAATAGATCTCCCATTTCAGAGTACAATTAATCAATGTTTCGTGAATTTTATTAGAAACTTTTGACAACATAGATTCAATCAAAGGGAATGCTTTGATGTAAACCGTCCTAATCTTAAATACCCAACAGAATGGATAGACCAAAATTGCTAAATCAAATCTATTCCTTATCACTACAAATTTCGGTTTAAACTTCCTTATAACCCTTAAGAATTGGAAGAAGAATATAAGGTAGGAAATTAAAAACGAGCGACTCCTACGCGTGACAGTAACGCCATGAGTAGTTGAAGTTTTAATCCTACTGTTTCTACTGCTCATCAACAAATAATGAACATCATATCCATGTTTTGGTATCTCCTCCACCCAAATGCTCTTCTCTGCAATTCGAATGTCATCAATTGAGTTTGCAGCATCAATGTATAATATCTTATTTTTTGTTTTTTTAGTCATATTTCATTTTCTTGATAATTTACTTTCAAATTAGCAGCTAATCCAATCAGCACGCAGAAAGCACCTCCATATTCCTTTTTTCTATGCATGTGATCTTTTACCATTTTATCTAATGGTAACCAAGGGGTGATTTCATTTTCTTTTAAATAATCCAAAGCTTCATTTAATGTGTTTTGATAATCAGGTCGAGTTCTGAACATCTTATCATAATCCAGATAATTTAAATGTGCTGTTGAACGGATACCAAGCCAAGGTGCTCTTTTCTGAATTCTCCGTACAACTCCTTGTTGTATTCTTCGTGTATGATACATTACACCAGATTTATTTTTTAAACCTAAACTATATTTAGATGGTAAAGCAAATAACTCCTGAAATTTAAATTTTAACATTTGAAGGTAGAGTTGTTGATTTTTTCTTAACTCAACCGGAGCCTTAAGCCAATAGTTTACAAAATCAAATTGGGCAAAAGGTGCAATTACCGTTTTATTCTCTTCTTCAAAATGAGTTTGAAGTATAGATAAATTCGATACTGGCAACGTTATGGGTGCTATGCAATATGATTGGCGCACACCTAAATCAAGATAATCATCAATTCTAATATTCACGTTATCTATCTTATAATTATAAATTGGTTCATTCAACTTATTAGGTAAATAAATATCTTGAATCTTTTTCTGCCCTTCCCTTATGGACTTTTGACAATACAGTGAAGTACTATAATCCATAAGATGACTACCTGTAAGAGGATCTCCTAAAAAACCAGTCCATATTGTTTCTACGCTTGTTTCAACACTTCTTGCAAAATGATTAAAATAAGCATCAGGAACATAGGTCCAAGGTGATTTTTCTACAGATTTCAATAGTTGATCCCATGTAAACTCTATTTGCCTCAAGTCTAATGCATGTAATTGAATACCTGCCCACTTAGCTATTTTAATCCCCACATCATAATCCAATTGTCCAGGTACACCGAATGTTACCGTTTCAATATTCGAACGATCAACCCTTTCAAATAAAGCCCCCAGAATAGCTCGGCTGTCCCAGCCTCCACTTAATGGAATTAGGTGATTGCTGTCAGGGTGCTGGGTAACCAATTCATCAAAAACTTTATCAAATAGAGCACTTGCACCTTCAATTGAATAATCAAATGCATCCGAAGGTTTGAATGCACTATTCAACCAAGCAGGTATACTTTTGGGAGGTAGGTATCCAAAGTAGAGGTAGTTGTTTATAATTTGCTCCTTCTTCATACAATAATCAGGTTTTATTCATTAAAAGGCCCCCTTGTTTTTCTTTATCCTTTTCGCCTTCCACATAATACTACCTCCCAACAGCCCCCGTGTTACTGTTGATGTCAATGCAGCTCCAATATAATCGAAATAATATACAAGAGGAAAAGTAATGGCAAAACCAATTAAAGACCATATCACCGTAATGTTACGTAAAGAACGTTCATGACCTTGTAAGATCATATAATTTGTACCATAGGTATTTATCAATGAATGAAATAATATCGAGAAAGAAACAATCCGCAACACAATTATTCCTTCGTAAAATTCAGGGGTGTAAAACAATTTTATAATAAGTGGTGCAGCTAAAAATAGTGTTATGGAAATTAAAAGGGCAGTATATGTATTTATTTTAACATACAAATCGTGTTTATCTATACGACGAGATAAGAATGGATAAAATGTACGAGATAAAATTTCCATAAAGCCTTTTGCAACACGCTGAAATTTTTTACCTGCATCCAAAATCCCATTAGAAACAGCTCCTCCAAAGAATCCTAACAAAATAGTTGAAAACGTACCAAATAGATTAGGCATTAAATTATTAATAAAAACATCTGTACTTTCTTTAATTGCATTAAAAATTGTTTTAAACGATGGCCTTTTTAATTTAATTTTCCACCGCACTAATATAAAATAAAGGGCAATTATTCCTGAAAATATAGAACCTAAGGAAGTGAAAAGAGGTTGTAAGATAAAGTCTGATTTTTCTTTGATAAAGAGGAATACTGCTAATGTGAAAAACAATTTTGCAAGCAAACTTAAAATGGTGATGTATCGCATTCTTTCAAAAGCCTGAAACATCCATTGTGGAAATATGATATTGCCAGGAATCATTAGAAATGACACTAAAATGACAGTTGAATTTTCCTTAAATGTTGGAATGAACCAAATTAAAAGTAATAGAATACCAAAGGCTATGAACATCAAAAAAATCTTAGCCCATATAACATTGGAAAAAATTTCTGAAACTTTCTCTTTATTATTGCGGTTTTGAGCTACATCGCGTGTAGCTGTAAAATTAAAACCCCAATCCGTGAAATTTTCAATCCAAACTAATATGGCAGCAGCAAAGGCTATTTTACCAAAACTATCTACTCCTATAACTCTGGCTAAATAAGGTATTGTGATTAGCGGAAAAACATATCCGGCTATTTGCAATAAAGAAAGGTAACCAAAGTTGGCTACCAATGTACGTCCATCTTTACTTTTACGAATATTGGAGATATGTTTTTTAAGTTTATTCATTAGTATTTACCTCAACGCATGCCTGAACACAATTAATTTGATAAAGGCTGGTTATCCACATAAGTAAGTTCGATAACAAAAACTTTTTTTATTAATTGCTTGCCTTAACAATTGTGATTTACAAATCATACTTTTTCATCAGTTTTAAAAACATGCAAATGTAATCAAAAAAATGCTTGTTTGCTATATCGTTTGTGGTTTATATATTCAAGATGTATAACACGCGTGTTGATCATTGATTTTTATAACGGAGGAATGGGGGAAATGTTTTGAATTGCGGGCTACGAGTTCATAAAGTTAGAAAGTTCATAAAGTTAGAAAGTTCATAAAGTTAGAAAGCGGTGCTCTGAGCGGGTTGTGGGTTCGCACGGATTCGCACTGATGATTTCTCGTAAATCAGATTTGCCCTGTTGCTTTGTTTTTTTCTATTCATATATGCGTAGTTTACTAAGATGTAAAAATAAGAAAACGTTTTTTGCGTAACGAACTGCTTTAGTTTTGTATATATTTCTTTGTTTACCTTTTCGTTTCCCTTACTAAATCTCGTATGTTCATAACAAACTGATTTCCAAAATTGGTTCGTCAAAGCAAAAAGTAAAGTGTAATATAAAAAATCGCTATAGTCACTTCATTTCTATTGCAATATTTCTAAAATGTTTATTTTTCTGCTTGACAAAACTATCCACTGAAAGTGTATATACTTTATGGTAACAATCTTCAACAGTTATTCTAACACCTTCCGGATTTAAAAGACATTCCTTATCCAAACCTCCAATTGCAATATATCTTGTCAAAGGATTATTGCGTTCAATTACAGCATCAGTGAAACTATTAAGATATGCTACTTTACTGATACCATAAATCGCTTGAGTTTCAATTGGAAGATCACAAGCAATAGTGTCAGACATAACAGTTAAAACTTGCCCTTTAGTCCAAATATTATTTTTTTTAATTTCTACAGATATTGTTTCAAAATAGAGAAATGCACTTTTTTTTGTCGAATTTGAAATTCGAAGAAGTATTGATAAAACTAAACCTGTTTTAGTATTCTGACCATGCCAATAAAAAGGTGCAAAAAGCTTTAACTTTGGCTTTCTGTTGGTCCATATTTCACATATTGATATATAGCCTCCAATCAACCCAACAATACCTCCACAGATTCCAATCATTGTGAAAACAACTGAATTCAGAATCTGTTGCAATTGAATAATACATGTATTTGTCATATTTGTATTTTTAGGGGTAGCTATTAAGGGTTCAATAAGAATAAAAGATCATTTATCTAATAGAATAATTTAAACGTTATAATCATGGACTTTATTGAGGGATAATAATTTTTCACACTCAAAGAAATATATATTTATATCTGTAAATTCTTAAATCAATTCTCTCTTTCAATTTTCTTCCATTAGAACAACTTAATCTATTTATAAGTCATGAACATTCATTGATTCATCTTAATTCTTGTTTTAATATCCATCTTTACAAGTTCATATACACAACTCAATTTGTATATGCATAATAACATTGCGGTAATAGTGTCTTATTATAATTTGTATTTTCATTGGTATTCATCACTTAGTAGGTTTTTCAGAAGTTACGTTTATAACGTTATATCTATTTATAAAATCACATACATCCAAATTATACAATGAGTTTTTGCACTCAATCAAATCCTTTTAGTCATAAGGTGTACGCATATTTCTGTTGTCTTGGTATTAGTATATCTTAATTCAACAAATCAACAGCACATTCCAAACAACATGGCTGTAAGGTTATTAAAGTTCTTTTACTTATCAAATTTTACAACACTTTCTTTAAGTTAAAGTGCAATCTCATCCGGCTGAACTAATTAATTACTTGCAAATTTTGCATTGAATGCTACACTCCCGCCGTAATGGGATGTTGATGGTTTTGATAAAGTTTGCCGGCGGAATATGTATAATCATGATATGCCCGTCATTCCGACAACGCCGAAGAAGAACTAAGAACTAAGAACTAAGAACGAAAAGTGAATAACGAATAATGAATAGTGAATCGGTAATTATGATTGGTTTGCAGAATCATCAACAACTCGCAGACCGACCTCGTCTGGTGAGCCAAAAAACAAGAGAGAAAAGCGTTAAAAAACACCCACTGTTTGAGCCGCAAAGCGGCGAGTTTGGGGGTTTTAGCTTTTTGAACGCTAGTTTTTTGAGCGAAGCAGGCGTAGTCTTGATTTTTGGCACTTTTTATCAAGAAAAAGTGCGGAAGAAAAAATAAGCTAATAAGGTTGTTTTCATCTACATACTTCCAACTCTACTAAGCTTGTTTAGTTTGGAAATAAGGTGTAAAAAAGGTTTTTATCGTCAATTATGACATTGGTACTTGTCCTTGCAGCTACATCTTGTGGTGGCAGCGGCACAAGTGATGGCGAGCGTAAAGCACAAGAACTTTCCGGGGCGGGTGCCACATTCCCCCTTCCTTTCTATAATGTAGTATTTGATCAGTTTTCCGATGTGAACGGTGACGCCGTGGCATACGGTGGTATCGGCTCTGGTGGTGGTATTCGTAACTTGCGTGACAAAATTGTTGATTTCGCAGGTACTGACGCTTTCTTATCCGACANAGAAATGGGAGAAATGGAGCCTGTGATTCACATNCCCACTTGTATGGGNGCCGTAGTCTTGGGTTATAACCTTGATGGNGTAGAAAGTTTAAATCTTTCAGGTGAACTCATTGCTGATATTTTTGCAGGTGAAGTAAAAACCTGGAACGACCCTCGTTTGGTAGCATTGAACCCCGGTGTAGATCTTCCTGCAGGGGAAATTATCCCTGTATTTCGTTCAGATGGTTCGGGTACAACTTTCGTCTTTACTGATTACTTGACAAAAGTTAGTCCCACNTGGGCATCGAATTACGGAACAGGAAAATCTGTAAACTTCCCCNCGGGACAGGCAGCAAAGGGTAATCCGGGCGTAGCAGGCATAATTTCACAGACTAAAAACTCCATCGGCTACATAGGCTCAGAGTATGCTTTTGCACAGAAGATACCATACGCAAAAATCAAGAACCTGCGTGGAGAAATTGTCGAGCCTACATCTACAACCATTTCAGCTGCAGCTTCAGGTGAAATTCCTGCCGACACCCGCACATCCATCACCAATGCTGATGCCGAAGGTGCTTATCCCATCAGCTGCTTCACCTGGATGGTTATTTACAAAGAACAGAACTACTCCGATCGCAGCAGGGAACAGGCTGTCGCAACACTTGATTTGTTAAAGTATATCCTTTCTGATGAAGCACAAGATGTTACCTCTAAAGTTCACTATGCGCCACTCCCCGAAAAAGCAAAGGAATTAAGTATGGAAAATTTGAAGACTGTTACTTATAACGGAATAGCAATTCTCCAATGATATTGATGTCTCATATTATCCAACTGCTGCGTCACTTTCGATGGTTGCTGAGCTTGTCGAAGCACAGACTCGGTCACGTACTCCGAACACGCTCTTTTGCCCTCAATTTCAACGTCTNGCATTTGGACACTTCTAAGACACTTTACTATTTTTATTGAATATTTGTTTTAGAACAGCTAAATGAACGATAAACTATATAGGATAATACTGTTTGTAGCTGCATTGACAATACCAATAGTGTGTGGGGGCGTAGTGTACGCCCTCATCACTGATGCGTACGATGCATTTGAGCATTTCGGATTTTTCCGATTTCTCACGTCATCGGAATGGAGCTATACCGAAGGAGCTGAACAGTATGGAGCACTGCCTTTTATTACAGGTACGCTGTTGACCACACTGTTGGCTCTGTTGTTTTGTATTCCCTTTTCAATGCCCGTGGCTTTCTTTGTCGGAGAATACTTCAAGGGTTCACGAATTGCATCCGTATTAAGTACCGTCACCGATTTGTTAGCAGGTATTCCATCTGTTATATACGGATTGTGGGGCTTCTACACATTACGTCCCATCATCATAGCCCTTGATATTTCTTCACAAGGCTCCGGTATTCTTACCGCATCTTTGGTGTTGGCTATCATGATTGTTCCTTATGCAGCATCACTCAGCGCCGAATTTATCAAAATGGTGCCGAATGATCTAAAAGAAAGTGCATATAGTCTTGGTGCCACCCGTGCCGAAGTAGTTCGCAAGATAATATTTCCTGTTGCAGGTTCAGGAATATTTTCGTCGTATATACTGGCTATCGGACGTGCATTGGGTGAAACAATGACCGTAACAATGTTGATCGGTAACACAAACAATATTCCTACTTCCATCACCTCCACAGGCAACTCTATGGCTTCAATTATTGCGAATCAATTTGGAGAAGCTGATGGTTTGCGACTTTCGTCCCTGATCGCCATCGGTCTTATCCTGTTCCTGATTACAGCGGTAATTAACATGATAGGTAAAATGATGATTAAACGTGCAAGAATCTCTTAATCTTATGGCAAATNATAAAACAAAACATCGTTTAGCAAANGACAAGTTGATGCTGTGGACGATATGCATTTTCGCCACACTTACGGCTGTGCCTCTTTTTGCTATCCTGGGAGAAGTTCTGTTGCGCGGTTATAATCAATTGTCGTGGTCTTTTTTCACAGAACCNACCCCAACAGCTTACAAGGCAATGAAAGCTATAGAAGCGGGTGAACGAATACCCGGAGGTATTGCCAATGGTATTGTCGGTACAATGATAATACTCAGTATGGCCGTCGTTGTAGCTGTCCCTCTCGGTATTCTGTGCGGCACATTCTTAGCGGAAAACAGCAAAAAGCGTTTTGCAAAAGTTGTCAGTTACCTGACAGACCTCGTGCAAGGCATCCCATCAGTGATTATCGGCATCATCACTTACATCTGGGTAGTTGTACCGATGAGAGGNTATTCCGCAATTGCCGGCAGTGTGGCACTCTGTATCATGATGTTACCGCTCATCATTCGTTCCACGGAAGAAACTTTGAAAATTCTCCCTGTTTCACTGAAAGAGGCAGGTTTGGCACTTGGAGGCAACAAAGCGCGTGTAATGCTGAAAGTTCAGCTTCCGGCGGCATTTGGCGGTATATTTACAGGCGTGCTGCTCGCCATTTCAAGAGTTATCGGCGAGACCGCACCACTCATGTTTACTGCTCTGGGCTGCTCTTTTATACGTTGGTCTATTACCAAGCCCATATCGGCAGTGCCGCTACTTATTTGGGAATTCTTCAATGACCCCAACCTCCAGGAGTTGGTTTGGGGCGCATCGCTTTTCCTTTTAATATTTGTTCTCTCGTTGAATCTTTTAGCTAAATATCTCGCAAAGAAATGGAATCAGTAACACCTATACTTGAATTTAANAAGACTTGTGTATCCTATACCAAGCAAACGATGGCAGTAAAATATGTGTCGGCAGCCATTGAACGAAATACCATCACAGCCATTATGGGACCTTCAGGTTGTGGAAAATCCACCTTGCTTCGTGCGGTAAATCTCATGCACAATCTCTACCCGAATATTCGTGTCGATGGTGAGATCTTGCTCAATGGCGAAAACATCCTGTCAATGGAACCAATTGAGGTACGTCGTCGTGTTGGCATGGTTTTCCAACGCCCCGCACCATTCCCTACAATGAGCATCTATGACAATGTCCTGGCAGGATTCGCTTTGAATGGCATCCACTTGCCGAAATCAAAGAAAGACGAGATAGTAGAAAGCAATTTGAGAAATGTGGCGCTGTGGAACGAGGTGAAAGATGTGTTGAATAAAAAAGGAACATTCCTTTCGGGTGGTCAGCAGCAGCGATTGTGTGTTGCCCGTGCATTGGCCATGAATCCTGATATTATGCTGATGGATGAACCGACTTCAGCACTTGACCCCATNGCAACCAAACGTATTGAAGAATTACTTCTGGAACTCCAAAAGAAGGTTACAATCCTGGTCGTTACTCACAATATGGGACAAGCAAAACGTATTTCTTCCCGCTCAATGTTTATGTATTTAGGCGAACTTATAGAGTACGGAGATACTGAAACAATGTTTTCCAATCCTGAGCATGAAAGGACAAAGGCGTACCTGATAGGTAAGATAGGGTAACACTATTCAAAAAAGTACATCCTGTTTAATTTGCCGACCCAGACATCGGTAAAAGCTTGTACGTCTTTGTTTCTTCCACCTATCAAATAGATAAAATGACTGGCTTCATCAAGAATAACGGATTGATAGGCACGTGGTTCATATAAGATGTGTTGAGTCGTATCCTGAATTATATTGAAAACCGAGTCTGTTGCCCGCCAGGTGAATCCTTCATCAATGGATTCCATACGTCCGTTTCCACGGATATCGCCGTTATCATCCATACTTCCGAACATTAACAGCTTGTCGTCGTATGGAATCACCGACGCTCCGGAAAATGGCTGTATATCGGCCTTATCCGCCGTAAAGTCAATCCATTTATACTCATTGAATATATTCTTTTCAACGCTCCACACTTTCGAAAGCAAAGTTCCTGCAGACGAACGTCCCCCCATCACTATGGCTTTGGGCTTGCCGGTACGGGAGTCAAAGCTCAAACTTGCATAATCAGCAATAGGGAAATTGGAAGGAATCGCATCTTGTATGATCCAATAAGCACCATCCTCCGAATTTGCAAAATAGTACACTTGATTTGCTTCTTGCCTGAAAAGTCCCCATAAATTATTTTCCAACACAAAAAGCAAGTTATGACAC
>JGI24708J26588_10000559_pt1 | contig 30229 bp, 23 predicted proteins | sample BioPla1DNA2_FD_26588 | JGI IMG/M metagenome (IMG submission 26588) | reverse complement strand
GTTGCTGTCGCCTATGTGTTCCAAATCTATTTCGATTTTTCGGGATACTCCGATATGGCAATCGGTCTCGGTCTGATGTTCGGCTTCCATTTCAAAGAAAACTTCGACAAGCCGTTGTCGGCCGCCAGTTTGAACGAATTTTGGCGCCGCTGGCACATCAGCTTAACGACCTGGTTCCGCGAATACGTTTATTTTCCGCTCGGCGGCAACCGTAAGGGGAAATGGAAGACGGTCAGGAACCAACTCATTGTATTCGTTTTGTCGGGACTTTGGCACGGGGCGGCGTGGAATTTCGTCTTGTGGGGGCTGTGGCACGGATTCTTTATGACGCTTGAAAAACGGCTGACGCGATCGAGAGAATGGCCTAAAGCGTTCGGTCGCCTCTACATGTGGCTTGTTGTCATTTTCAGCTTTGTTTTGTTTCGTGCGCCTACCTTATCATCGGCATTGGAACATATGAAAACGATGTTGATGCCTTGGCGCTCGTCATTACCGGTTGCGGCCATTGCTCAGGAGGTCGTGACGCCGCTGTTCTGGCTGATGTTCGCTGCCTGTATTCTCGCTTCCGCGCGCCTTTCACGTCGCGTTCGTGTCAACGAAAAAGTCAAGTGGGGCTGGATCGCTTTCGTTTGGATCTGTTGCGTCATGATGCTTTCCGCATCGACGTACAATCCTTTCATCTATTTCCGGTTTTAGAGGAGTCGTGCGATGTCGCGTTTTGCCAAAACAATCACGATCCTCATCCTGTTGTCGCTCGCCGTACCGCTCGCGGGTCTTGCGTTCGGGTTGGATTCGCCCAATTATTCAAAGGAGCCTCTGGCGCCTTTCCCAACATTCCGGTTGGACAGTGAGTACGGCCCTCAGTTCGATCGCTGGTGGAGCGATCACTTTCCTTTCAGATCGGCGATCGTGACGGCCTACCACAAATGTCTCGGAGCTTTAACCGGCGTTAGCGGCAGCGATCAAGTCGTCAAGGGCCGAGAAGGATGGTACTTTTTCACGCCTACGATCAGGGACTACGTGAGAAGCGATTACCTCGATACCCGCGATGCTGCGAAAATTGCGCGTTCATGGGAGATCCAGCGGCGCTATGTCGAGGAGAGCGGACGATCATTTATAATCTGTGTCGCTCCGAACAAATCGACAGTGTATCCCGAATTTATGCCGTCATGGATTAGGATCGTCGGCGAGAAGAGGCCGATCGAATACTTGAAAGCGATGGTGTCCGACGAGTGCTATCTTGAGGATGTCCTGTTGCAAGAGAAAGAGACAGCGCCTTATCATCTCTACCACCGGGAAGATACGCACTGGAATCTTCTCGGTTCCTATGTCGCCTATCGTGAAGTCCTGTCACGACTTTTTCTCTCTGACCGATCTCTCTCATTCGGCGAGCCTCGTGTAGAGGCTGAAGGATGGGAAGGCGACCTGACGAACATGCTGTTTCCCGCTTTGCGGTCGAGTGGCGAGGATATCGTTTTCTCAGGCAATGAAAAAGAATACACGGCGAAACGTCCGATGCGCTCACCTGAAGATCCGGTGATCGAGACAATCAACGGGACGAAAGAAGGCACGGTGCTTATGTTCCGTGACAGTTTCGCAAACGCGTGGATTGATTTCTTCTCCAACACTTTCCGCACGGTGCATTATTCGCATGTCGAACCTTATCGCTACGATCTGCTTGAGGAGGTCGATCCTGATTACGTCATACTTGAGTTTGCCGAACGGAATCTCGATCGAATGCTTCTGACAACTCCTGAGCTTGACGCTCCGCAAGCTTTTGAAATCGATGGAGCCCTTCGGCAGGTGGGGGCTGTCGGCGGTGAGATTGAATACGAAAAGCGTCATCATCGTCATTTCTATAATTTCCTTCCGCATGACAGGCAATGGGCGAAGGAGCTCGATGCCGTGCAGTTATTTGACGGGCAGTCATGGTATGAAGCTTTTCCCATTTATGAACAAAAAGATGTATCTGACAATCACAGGCTGTACGGCTTCTCGCTTTATACATCGAAAGCCTCCGACTGGTCGCGTATCCGTTATCGAACGACGGAAGGTTGGTACGAAGCGGTACTTGATTTTGTGCAATAGTCTTTACGAATGACGTTGAACATAGACCGGTCATTGGTTGTAAGAAATAGTCTTTTCGTGGTTTTTTTACGTTGTTGTTATATATAAAGCCGAAAAAAATCGATTTTTTAGGCGATTTGTTGCTTTTATGCTGAAGTTTGTGATGAATCAGTTGTTTGAGTCTGTTCATTTAGAATCATTTACTAAAACGCAAAACAAGGCTACCCTTTAGATGCTAGATATGGGAGTTCTAATAGATTTGCCCACATCCAATTAATTATCATCACAATACAAGGAGAAACAGCTATGATCGATCTGACGATCCACCCGGAAGGGCTTGAGAATGCGATTAAACGCGCACGTGAAAACAACATAGTCATTCCGACCTTTGCGCAATTGCGCGACCCCGTTAACAAAGTTCCCGAAAAGATTAAGAAAAGACTGAAGAACGTCGGTTCATGGGATATCGACCCTTTGAATCTGTTCCGCATCACATGGAAGAATGAGCCGACACTTGAAGGAGCCGGCTACGGAGATGTGAACTATATCGAGATCCCGAGCGAGCTGAGCGGTGTTGACGCGCGTATCTTCGTCATCATCGGCAAATGGTTCCCGACCGGATGTCACAAGGTCGGCGCTTCGTACGGCTGTCTCGTTCCCCGTCTCGTCACCGGTCAGTTTGACCCTTACCACGACTGGGCGGTATGGCCTTCGACCGGTAACTACTGCCGCGGAGGCGCATTCAACTCGAAGCTGCTCGGTTGTAAGTCGATCGCGATCCTGCCCGAGGACATGAGCCAAGAGCGCTTTGACTGGCTCTCTCACATCGCGGATGAGATCTTCGCGACGCCCGGCTGCGAGAGCGACGTTAAGGAAATTTTCGACAAGGTCTGGGAGCTTCGCAGGACGCGTCCCGATGCCTTCATTTTCAACCAGTTTGAAGAGATGGGTAACGTGCTCTGGCATTACCACGCCACAGGCCCCGCCATGGAAGAAGTCTACGAGTCCCTCAAGACACCGACGTCAAGATTCTCCGCCTGCTTCTTTACGAGCGGCAGCGGCGGTTCGATGAGCGCCGGCGATTACCTGAAAGATCAGTATCCGCGCATCAAAGTCTCAGTCGGCGAGGCGCTTCAGTGTCCCACCATTCTGAACAACGGCTTCGGCGGTCACCGCATCGAAGGTATCGGCGACAAGCACATCCCGTTCGTCCACAACGTCAAGAATACGGACGTCGTCTGTGCCATCGACGACAATCACGCAGTCAATCTCCTGCGCTTGTTCAATACGGAGATCGGCCGTCAATTCCTCATCAAGGAAACGGGCGTATCGGAAGATTTCCTAGATCTTCTCCCGTTGCTCGGCATCAGCGGTATCGCGAACGTTCTCGGAAGCATCAAGCTGGCGAAGTACTTCGAGTTCACGAAGGACGATGTCATCGGCACCGTTGCGACCGACTCTGCCGAGATGTACGGCTCGCGAGTCGTGGAGTTGGAAGAGGCAGAGCCTTACACGCCTGATCTCGCTGCGCGCGACTATTGGAGCTATCTTGCCTCCACCACGACGGATCATATGGAAGAGTTCACCTACTACACGCGCAAGCGCGTCCATCACCTCAAGTACTACACATGGGTTGAGCAACAGGGACGCACGATGGAAGAGCTGAACGATCAGTGGTACTGCGACAATTACTGGGTAGACACCCGCAACCAGGTGCACGAGATCGACAGGCTCATTGAAGAGTTCAACGAGCGCACAGGCGTTCTCGCCGCCATGGATTAAAAATCGACAATTTAATATAAACGTATTTGCAGAGAGGAAAGGGGAGCAAATGGATTTTAAGAAAATTATTGATCAATTGGAAGGTTACAACTACCAAGGGTTGTACGAGGACGATTTCCTTCTGACGTGGGACAAATCGCAAGACGAAATTATGGCCATTTTCGCGGTGGCGGACGCATTGCGCGCGCTTCGCGAGAACAACAAGAGCGCACGTGTTTTCGATTCGGGACTCGGCATCTCGCTGTTCCGTGATAACTCCACGAGAACGCGTTTCTCGTTCGTATCTGCCTGTAACTTCCTAGGACTCGCGGTGCAGGATCTCGACGAGGGTAAATCACAGATCTCACACGGCGAGACGGTCAAAGAGACGGCGAACATGATCTCATTCATGGCTGACGTCATCGGTATCCGTGACGACATGTACATCGGCAAAGGCCATACGTACATGAAAAACGTCGCAGAATATGTCAACGAAGGCTACGAGGACGGCGTGCTCGAGCAGCGCCCGACGCTCGTCAACCTGCAGTGCGACATCGATCACCCGACACAGACGATGGCGGATACGCTCCACATCATCCATGAGCTCGGCGGCGTCGAGAATCTGAAGGGTAAGAAAGTCGCCATGACATGGGCGTACTCGCCTTCATACGGCAAACCTCTTTCCGTTCCGCAGGGAGTCATCGGTTTGATGACGCGCTTCGGTATGGACGTCGTCCTAGCGCATCCGGAAGGATACGAGATCATGGATACGATCGAAGGTGTCGCGAAGCACAACGAAGAGCAGTACGGCGGAAAGTTCACGCGTGTCGAATCGATGGAAGAGGCGTTTAAAGATGCCGACATCGTGTACCCGAAGAGCTGGGCACCCTACAAGGCGATGGAGATCCGCACGGATCTGTACGACAAGGGCGATCAGGCCGGTATCGACGCTCTCGAGCAGGAGCTGCTCGCACAGAACGCATTGCATAAGGACTGGACATGCTCCGAAGACATGATGAAGCTGACAAAGGGCGGCAACGCGCTGTACATGCACTGCCTGCCTGCCGACATCACGGGCGTATCTTGTGACGAAGGTGAAGTCGACGAGTCAGTTTTCGACCGTTATCGTGTTCCCCTCTACAAAGAGGCGAGCTACAAGCCTTACATCATCGCCGCGATGATCTTCCTGCAGAAGATCAAGAATCCGGGAGCGAAGTTGGAAGAGCTCTGGAAAGGTACGACACCGCGTTGGGGCAACAATGCTTAATAGAAACGCACGTATGGTCGACGGCATTATGATGCAAAATGTCGAAGCGGAGGCAGTTCAGGCCGCATAAACAGTTACCTGACATCCGAGGCCGGGATTCTCGTTGGAGAAACCCGGCCTTCTTATCATCCGGATGAGTCAATCTTGACGCTAAAGATCCATTGAAGGAAATATTTGTTGAAAATGAGACAAAAACGGATAATTTTTCACGATCTACTGTTAATATAGTAAGTAAGAAACCTTAAACGGCACGGGTGACCTGTCGCCGTACCGTGCGGCGCAATGGCATCACATAATAAGGAGAGGATATTGATCACATGGGCGATATTATGAGACCAATCGGCTTCGCTAATCTCATTGAGTGGAGTCTCCGAGAGTACAAAGAGAACGGTCGGGTATTCGGACTCGACAAGAGCAAATTTTATTTTCCGAAAGGTGACAAGTGCTTCCGCACACCGTTCGGCGACGCGATCGCGACACCCGTCGGGCCGGCTGCCGGCCCTCACTCGCAATTGGCGCAGAACATCATCGTTTCTTACCTCGCGGGCGCTCGCTTTATCGAGCTCAAGACCGTTCAGAAAATGGACGGCGAGGAGATAAGGCATGCCGTTGCCAAGCCGTGCATCAACGCGGAAGATGAGTGTTACAACTGTGAATGGTCGACCGAGCTGACGGTACAGGAAGCTTTCGATGAGTACGTCAAAGCGTGGGTCGCCCTGAAAGTCCTGGCCGTTGAATTCGGCATTTCGGACGGTAACGATTTCGCATTCAATATGAGTGTCGGTTACGACTTGGAAGGTATTAAACTTCCGAAGATAGACAATTTTATCGAAGGGCTGAAAGACGCTTCCGAGACGCCTATCTACAAAGAGTGTATAGAGTTCCTGAAGGGCCATCTCGCCATCTTTGATCGCGCCGACGAAGCTGTCGTCGACGCGATTTCGCCGAACATCAGTAATCAGATTACGCTGTCCACGCTGCACGGATGTCCGCCTGAGGAGATTGAGCGCATCGCTCATTACCTTTTGACGGAGAAACATTGTCATACGTTCGTCAAGTGTAATCCGACGATGCTCGGCTATGACTATGTCAGGAAGACGCTCGACGATCTCGGCTACGACTACATCGCGTTCCCCGACAAGCATTTCCTCGCCGACTTGCAGTTCGAGGACGGGCTCGGCATTTTCGAGCGCATGATCAAAGTGAGTAAAGAAAAGGGGCTGGCGTTCGGCGTGAAGCTGACAAATACGTGCCCTGTCGATGTTACGAGAGGCGAAGTGCCGTCGGAAGAGATGTACATGTCCGGCCGTTCCCTGATGCCGCTGACGATCAGCCTGGCGCTGAAACTGTCGGAAGCCTTTGAAGGAAAACTCCCCATATCGTTTGCGGGAGGCGCGGACGGATTGAATGTGGCGGCCATTCTGGATACGGGAATCGGGCCCGTCACCGTCGCGACGACGCTGTTGAAGCCGGGTGGCTATGCGCGCTTTAAACAAATGGCCGAGGAGTCCGAACCATATCTCGGCAACGAGAGCTCAGACGTCGATCTTGCCAAGCTGAGCGCGCTGAAGCAAGCAATGTTAGAAGATCCGAGAATGCAGAAGCGCTGGCGTGAGAAAGTCTGGTCGCGTAAGACGGATTCGGAGCTTCCGCTCTACGACTGCTACAAAGCGCCTTGTAAAGACGGCGGCTGTCCCATCAACCAGCAGATCCCGCAGTACAATACGCTTGTCGCGCGCGGCGAATACGATGAAGCGTTCCGCGTGATCGCCATCGATAACGCGTGCCCGACGATTACCGGCGTCCTGTGCGCGCAGCCGTGTCGCGAACACTGCACGCGCATTGACTACGACGTCTCGCTCCACATGCGCGACATCAAGAAGAAAGCTGCCGACGAGGCGCAGAATCGCTACAATGAAGCGCTCGAGCCCAAGCGCTTGCGTACTAAGAAACGAGTCTGCGTGGTCGGAGCCGGCCCCGGCGGCGTTGCGGCGGCTTACTATCTCGCGCGCAACGGCGTTGCCGTCGACGTATTCGAGAAGAGAGCCGAATCTCACGGTATCGTCCGCTATGCGATCCCCTCTTTCCGTATTTCGAAAGAAGAGATCGATCGCGACTTAGCGCTGGCGAAAGCGGCCGGCGTGAATTTCCACTTTAACGCCGACCCCGACGTTAAGCTCGACGCGCTCAAAGACAAATACGACTACATCGTGCTTGCCATCGGCGCTTGGGCGAAAGGCCGCTCTCCTGTCACGGAAGGAAGCGAGCTCGTATTGGATTCGCTCGACTTCCTTTTGTCCATCAAGAAGGACGGCCCCCGTGATCTTGGGAAAAAGGTCGCCGTTATCGGCGCGGGAGACGTCGCAATGGATTGCGCGCGCCTTGCGAAGCGCATGCCGGAATCACCCGAAGTCACGATCGTCTATCGCCGTACGGAAATGTACGCTCCCGCGAGTCAGGACGAATTTGACGAGGCGATGGCGGAAGGCGTCGAGTGGTGTGAACTCCACGCTCCCGTCAGCTACGACGGCAAAAAACTCGTCTGTGAAAAGCAACAGCTCGGAGGTTTCGATGAATCGGGGCGCAGAGCTTGTCTCGGTACGGGCGAGATGGTGACTTTGGAATTCGACACGGTCATCGGCGCGACAGGGGCGAGAGTCAATCAATCGCTTTTCAGCGACTGGGCGCTCTCATGCGACAAGTGGGGCAACCCGTACGTTTCCGACGCCATGGAATCATCCGTTGACGGCGTCTATGTCATCGGTGATTGTCGCAAAGGTCCTTCGACGATCGTCGCCGCGATGGGCGACGCCAAGAAAGCTGTACTCGATATTCTTGCAAAAGAAAACCTCAAGCACAATTTCGATCGCGTCCATGTCGCGAAAGATGAAGACGTCATCGTCGAGCGTCGCGGTGTCCTGGTCGAGGCGCAACCGACGCCTGAAAAAGAAGGCGAGCGCTGTCTCCTCTGCGATCAGATCTGCCGGATCTGTACGGAAGTCTGCCCGAATCGCGCCAATGTGGCGATTCTCGTGGACGGTTTTGACATCGCGGAGCAGATCGTCCACGTGGACGGCATGTGTAACGAGTGCGGCAACTGCGCGACATTCTGTCCGCACGCCGGCAAACCCTATAAGGACAAACTGACACTCTTCTGGAGCGAGGAAGATTTTGTTGACTCGGAAAACATCGGCTTCCTCAAACTCGCGGAGAATCAGTATCGTATTCGCGACGAGCGCGGTCGCGTATTTGATGCGGCATTGGACGGTGGAGAGCTCGATAAGCGCATGGCGAAAGTCATTGCCGCTGTCAATGAAAAAGCCCCTTGGCTCTATAATGCGGCTTGCCACTCAGGATGTTGTGAATAATTGAAGCGATGCCCCTCACGGCATTCCCGTCGTGAGGGCATCTTTCTAAAGATGAAAACAGTTGGTGGAAGCAGTCGTCCTAGCCGTATTGCGGAGCTGAGGGCGACAGCTGAAAGTTTATGAACGATCTGGAGGTCTACATGATTATTGGTAACGGAAGATTAATTACAAACTGTGAAGACAATCTTTACTTTGAAAACGGCGCCGTCCGTGTCGTTGGCGAATTGATTGAAGAAGTCGGCACTTTTGAAGATTTGAAAGCGCGTTTCCCCGATGACGAAGTGATCGATGTCGGCGGTCGCATTATCATGCCCGGTATGATCAATGCGCATACGCACATTTACAGCTCTTATGCGCGCGGCATGGGCGTATCGAAGCCGACGCGTAATTTCCCTGAGATTCTTGAAAACTTGTGGTGGGCGCTCGACCGCAGCCTTACGATGGAAGACTGCGAACTTTCTGCCTACACGACGTACATCGAGAGCATCCAAAACGGCGTGACGACGCTGTTTGACCATCACGCAAGCCCGAACGCCGCTGCAGGCTCGCTCTTCACTCTGGCGGACGCAGCGAAGAAAATCGGCATCCGCGGTTCATTCTCGATGGAAGTCTCCGATCGCGACGGTGAAGCGATCACCGATGCGGAGATCAAAGAGAACGTCGACTTCATCAAGGCGATGAACACGGACGAGCAGGACATGATCAAGGGAATGTTCGGCATGCACGCCTCCTTCACGATTTCCGACAAGACGATGGAAAAAATCGTCGCTTCGATGGAAGGCATCGATGCGGGCTACCACGTTCACGTCGGTGAAGGACGCGAAGACCAGTACGACAGCCTGAAAAAATACGACTGTCGCGTTACTGAGCGTCTGCTCAACTGGGGACTTCTCGGCCCGAAATCGATCGCCGTTCACGCCGTTCATGTAAACGGCCGCGAACTCGACATCTTAGCGGAGACGGACACGACGGTCGTACACAACCCGATGTCCAATATGGGTAACGCCGTAGGCGCGACGCCGGTGATCGGCATGTTGGCGCGCGGCATTCGTCTCGGAATGGGCACTGACGCATACACGCACGACATGTTTGAGTCTGTTAAAGTCTCGAAAATCCTGCAATCTTACAGGCTTTCCGATCCGACGGTCGGGTTCGGTCAGGCGCTGCAGCTTCAGTTCGACGGTAACCCCGCCATCTGCGCGAAGCACTTCAAGCGCCCGCTCGGCATGTTGAAACCGGGTGCCTACGCTGACATTATTACGCTCGATTATGCTCCGTTCACACCGTTCGGTTCCGATAACTGGAGAGGCCATATCCTGTTCGGTTGCTACGGTCGTATGACGAACGACGTGATGATCAACGGTAAGGTTGTCATGAAGGATCGCGCCATTCTCACGGTTGACGTCGAAGAGATTTACGCCCGCACGAAAGCGCGCGCCGCGGAAGTTTGGAAAAATCTGTAAAATACAATGTTATTGGCGCGGGGGCGGACACCTGCTCCCGCGCCATATGTAACGATGGGCCGGATTACCCCCTGTTTGTGACGCAAAAATCGTTCGGCGAGCGGGCGCGGTATCTTGCCTATTGTTTTCATAAGAAACCGAATCAGGTGACTGTTTTCGAGAGAATACATAAATAGTGGGAGATAATATGAAACACAGCACACTTCTTAAGGACGGCTATATCGTTCTGCCCGACAAGACAGTCAAGGGCAGCATACGCATCCGCGGTGAAGTGATTGACGCTTTGGGGGATATTGTTCCTCTCGAACACGAAGAGATCATCGACTGCTCCGGATGCTATTTTTTGCCGGGCGGAATAGAGACGCACACACATCTCGATTTGGAATCGATGGGGACGGTTACCGCCGATGACTTTAAGTCCGGAACATTAGCGGCACTGGCGGGAGGTACGACGACGGTTATCGATTTCGCGACGCAGTTTCACGGAGAATCGATGGCGCGCGGATTGGAGCGCTGGCATGAGAAAGCTGACGGACGGTCGGCGATCGACTACGGCTTTCACATGGCGATGACAGAGTGGAACGACGCCTTGCGAAGCGAGATGGCATCAATTGTCGAGGGCGGCATCACGTCCTTTAAGATGTACATGGCGTACAAGGGAAGGATGATGGTTCAGGAGGACGGGATCTATGAGGCGCTCGAAGAAGCGGGTAAGCTCGGCGCGACGATCGGCTTCCACTGCGAGAACGGACTTTTGATCGACCTCTTTACGCGGCGGATCCGAGAGGCCGGCAACCTCTCGCCGTACTACCACCAGATGACACGGCCGTCCGAGCTCGAAGCCGAGGCGATCGACCGCCTCGAGACCGTCGTTCAGCTGCTCCACACCAATCACTACGTTGTGCATCTATCGACGGCGCGCGGCTTGTCGAGTATACTCCGTGCCAGAGAGCGCGGCAACCACGTCGTCGTGGAGACGTGTCCGCAATACCTCGTTCTTGACCGCTCTCGTTACGGAACACCTGAGGATGACGATTTTGAAGCTGCCAAATTTATTATGAGTCCCCCGCTCCGGGAACGCCGCGATCAGGAAGCGCTGTGGCAGGGATTGGCTTCCGGAGAAATCCAGTTCGTCGGTACCGATCACTGCTCCTTCAACTTCAAAGGCCAAAAGGAAATGGGGCGTGATGATTTTTCGAAGATACCGAACGGCGCGCCGGGGATTGAGCTTCGTATGAACCTGATGTATTCGCACGGAGTTTCTGAGGGGCGTATGGATATCAACCGTTTCTCCGTCGTCACATCGACGAATGCCGCCAAGTATTTCGGATTATTCCCGAAAAAGGGCATTCTCCGAGCCGGAAGCGATGCCGACATCGTTGTGTTCGATCCGAAGGCGGAGTGGACGGTCACGTCCGATCTGCTTCACGAGAACTGTGACTACACGCCGTATGAAGGATTCGCTCTGAAAGGCAAAGTGAGAGACGTTTTCCTGCGCGGCAACCGTAAAGTCGAATCCGGCGTCCTCGTCGTGAAAGACGCCGACGGTCAATATTTGAAGCGGGATCTGCCGATCACAGCGATCAGATAATAAGGTTGACGCGAAAAAACATCAATTAGTATCCGATACACATACGCGTCTTCAAGGTCATGGCGTTAGCCTTTAATAATCAGGCGCGAAACAGATAACAATATTGTTGCGGGGAGGGAGCAACCGGTGAATTTGTTAAAAGAGAAATATTTGAATATGAGAGAAGAACTGCCGCGTGCCTCTGCTGTCATTATAGCGTCACGGCCTCCGGAACAGGACGGTACTGTAGCGTCTGTCGGTGACGAACGGCAAGTTCTGCCCGCCTTAGTCCGTGTCGGAACGATCAGTTTAATTGAACGCTTGATTATCCGACTTCAGACGGAAGGTGTCGCTCCCATCGTCGTCATTACAGGTTTTAAGAACGCAAAACTGGAAAAGCATCTTGCCAAAATGAATGTTGTCAATCTCTACAATCCGTATTGGCGCGAGACGTCGATTGTTGACGACGCGATCAAGGGTCTGTCTTATATCGAAAGGACATGCTGTGATTGCGAAAAGATCTATTTGGCGACGCCTCTCATTCCGTCCGTTCACACGACATCTCTGAAACGACTCCTCATCTCGAAATCGACGGTTACCGTGCCCGTTTTCGATGGAGAGGACGGGTTGCCGATCGTCATTTCCAAGGACGTCGTTCGGAATCTCACGCGTTCAGAGAAAGGTCGTACACTTGCAGAGCTTGTCGCTGCCGCGGAGGGAACGGTTGAGCGAGTCGTTCTTGACGATCCCGGGGTTATTCCTCTTCCGTTGGTATCGGAGGCGCATAAAGATGAAGACCTTGTATCGCATCCGGAAGATTCGATGATGTTGCCGCTGCGTGTCCGCTTCAAGCTCAATCTCGCACGCGAAAAGATCTTTTTCGGTCCCGGTCCCGCCGTTTTATTACGCCTTATTGACGAAACGGGCTCGGTACGAATGGCTTGCCAGCGGATGAAACTCTCCTACAGCAAGGGATGGCAGATTCTGAATCTCCTCGAGGAGCAGTTGGGCGAAAATGTCATTGACCGCCGTCCGGGAGGTCAGGAAGGCGGCAGCAGCTCCTTAACGGATACAGGTCGTGAGTTGCTGCGACGCTTTGAACAACTGTCGGTTGAAACGCAACAGTATGTTAACGAGCTGTTTGAGAAGTTGTTTGAAGGATTTTTTGAGGAGTAGAGGTTGCTTGGCAATGACAGAAACAAAATGTAATCGAAATCTTCAAATAGTAACCGGTAAGACGTGGTACAAAGCGCCGCCTATTTACGCGTTGCGCGACGTTGTCACGCGCGGTTGCGAGCTATACGGTGACAGGCCTGCTGTTCGCTGGCGTGTCAGACCGCGCGACCAGAAAATACAGACTATATCGTACAACGAGCTTGCACGTGATGTCGCGCGTGTCCAGGATTGGCTCGGCGAACTGTTGCCGCGGGGCAGTCGTATCGCCTTGATAGGCGATAACAGTTATCCGTGGATGGTGACGTGGCTCGCGGTGGCGTCCGGATTCGGTGTGATCGTGCCGCTCGATCGACTGTTAAAACCGCAAGAGATCATTCCCTGTGTTCAACGCAGTCAATCGGTCATGCTGATTTATGACCATTCCTGGCATAAGGACGTGGAATCGATGCGCAGTGAGCTTCCGTCGCTGAAGTATCGCGTTGCGATGGATCGCGGAGTGATGACGGATAAAGAACGCGCTGACTTCAGGGCAAGCATGGCGGAAGACGATACACTCCTCCTATTTGATGATGCCTTGTCTGCGTCGACACGCGATGTTTCGGCAAGCAGTCTTCTTGCGCCCGATAATGTTGAGGATGACGCCGCGATTCTCTTTACGTCCGGCACAAGCGCGACTGCCAAGGCCGTCATTCTGACGAACAAATCGATAACGGCCGATATTCGGGCGCTTCTCGGATCGGTCTATTTCGGCGACTATTTCAAGTCGTTGTCCATCCTCCCGTTACATCATGCCTTCGAGAACACGTGCGGTTTTCTCACTGTGCTTTCATTGGGCGGTACGATACACATCTGTGACGGGTTACGGTACATTGCGAGCAACTTTGCTGAACATAAAGTGCACCTGACGGTCGTCGTGCCGGCCGTTCTTGACGCGATATATCGCCGTGTGATCAGTGAAGCGCGTCGCACGGGTCAGTTGAAGAAACTTAAGTTCGGCATGGCAGTTTCGACGTTTCTCTTCAAGCTGGGTATCGATAAGCGACGTGCCCTGATGAAAGACGTACTCGACAAATTGGGCGGCAATCTGAAATGGGTGATCTGCGGCGCGGCTCCCGTTGAGCGCGAAACACTCAAGTTTTTCCGTGCGATCGGCGTTGAGGTTCTGGCCGGTTACGGACTTACTGAGGCGTCGCCGGTCGTAGGCGGAGGCAACACAAAAGTCAACTTGTTCGGTACCGTTGGTCAACCGTTGGCCGGCGTCGAGGTAGCTATCGATAACGGCGGTAAGCGCGGTCAGCCCGGAGAGATTCTCGTGCGTTCCGATATCGTCATGAAAGGTTATCTCGACGATCCTGAGGCGACGGCCGAGGCGATCGACAGTGACGGGTGGCTACATACGGCCGACATCGGGTACTTCACGAGAAAAGACGGGCTGATGATAACCGGACGCAGCAAGTCGATGATCGTCCTTTCAAGCGGAAAGAAAGTATTCCCTGAAGAACTGGAACTGTTGTTTAACCGGCACGAACTTGTGCGCGATTCTCTCGTTTTCGGTCACGAAGGGGCATCCGGCGAGATAGTTATCACCGCGAAAATCGTGATCGACGAAGAGAAGTTGCGCGCTTTGAAAGGTTCAGAGACGTCAGAGGAAGATATCGTCCGTTCGATCGCATCGATTGTCGAAGAAGTTAATCGCAGTCTGCCTTCTTTCAAGAGCGTCCGTTCTTATTTCTATAGCTTCAAAGATATGGTAAGGACGACAACGCTGAAAGTGAGACGCGGCGTCGAACTGCAAAATATTGAGGATATGTTCGCCAAGACAAAGGTCTCTTGGCAGACGCTGCGCGGTCAGAATATCGACCATTTTATGGAAAAATATGTGCACGGCAGCGGTGTGTTGCCCGCAGAACAATTAGACCAGCAAGGCGCCAACCGCAAACTGTTGGCTGAAGCGCGATCCGAGCGGAGAAAAATGGAAAAGGCTCGGCGCAAATTGCAGAAGAGGCGCGAAGAGCTCGAGAAACGGATGCAAGAGCTGCACGTGCATCGCGAGAAACTGAAAGAGCTTGAAGAACGCCTTATAGCCGATGAGTCAGCGTTCAAGGCTGAGTTTAAAGATTTGCTCTCTTTGACAGGAGTGAAGAAAGAGGTGTCTTCTACGGCGTCTACGTAAGACAGGTCGGAAAACGTCTGAAGTAGTCATTCTGCCGTTTCAGATTCATAAAGAACTCTTCTTGTGTGTTCGAGCGAAATTCATAGACGAGGTAGTCAGGTTCGATCCGATCCAGGATCGGCTGAAGTCCCGGCATTTCCCAGACTGCGTGCTCGTCGATCTTGGCGACGTGTTCATAGCTCAAGCGATAGCGTTCGTAGTAGTCGAGCGGTACTTTGTTTTTTCCCGCATAGACCGCCACACCCGTTCCGAGGAATTGCTCGACGAAGGCTCCCGATATCGATTGATGAAGATGGATCGCCTTTATGTGCGGCAGCAAGTCTTCGTGCTCGTCGAGAACGTGATGTATCCACGAAATGGCGTCTTCATTCGTCCGGATAGACGTATCGGCATTCAGCAAATGTCCGAGGTCAAGGGCAAACCCTTTCCTGTCGTAGTGAATGTTATTAAACAAAGCTCGCGTCATGGAAGCGTCGCGGAAATTCAGCCCCGGCCACCACAAGTTTTCCATTAAGAACTGAAAGTTGTATTTTTGACCTGCCCGATCAAAGAGCGTGTTGATGAGTTTCGCCGATTCGCAAAGGACGGTTTCATCATCAAATTGAAATCGATAGTCATACGCTTCATCGACCGCTACTTGCGAGACGTGGAAGACGACATACTCGACATTGAGCGAATGCGCGTAATCGAGCGACCTGCCGAAATATTCGATGTAAGCTTCTTTTGTCTCTCCCGGGTAGAAGCTCCGCCAGATCTCCCGGTCTCCAAACTCGCTGTTGAGGTGAACGTGATCTTCAAGCCAGAAATTCATCCAATCGGCATAAAAAGGCAGATGCATACCGATGACCGTTTCGCGCGGGAAACGCTCCTCGGCTTTTTGGTCGCACCAGATCACTTCAAACCCGTCAAGGTGAAAATGCCTGAGCAATCTGCGCTGTTGTTCGTGCGTTCCGATCCAGTCGATACGGTCACTAATATCAGGAAAACTGAGGAGTCTTTTCATGCGTTCATTCTAGCATTCAGTTGTCGATATGCTATGATTGAACCGAGGAGAACTTGTTGGTTAACGGGTTTCTTTCTTCTCGTATTTATACGCCGCTGTTCGACAAAAGGGGGTATTTACCGTATGAAATTATCGAATCGCAGTTATGCCCTGCAGGCATCACCTATCCGCAAACTCGTTCCCTACGCAAACGAAGCTAAAAAAAGAGGTATCAAGATCTATCATCTCAATATCGGTCAGCCCGATATCGAGACGCCGAAAGTCTTCATGGACGCTGTAAAAAAAGCTGATGTGGAAGTGCTCGCTTATGCCGACTCAAACGGCTGGGAGCCCCTCCGCGAGAGCATTTCGAAGTATTATAAACGTATCGGCCTGCCTTACGAGGTGAAGGATATCATCATCACGAACGCAGGGAGTGAGGCGTTGCAGTGGTCATTTTTGCTTACTTGTGACCCCGGAGAGGAAATTCTCGTTCCGGAACCTTTCTATACAAACTACCGCGGGTTTGCGGCGCCCTATAACGTCGTAATCAAACCGATTTCCACTTATCCTGATAATGGATTCGCTCTCCCGGCAAGGGATGTGCTCGAATCGCTGCTTACTGAGAAGACGCGCGCTATCGCGCTTTCGAACCCCGGTAATCCGACGGGCGTCGTTTATTCCGAGGAGGAAGTTCGCATGTTGGCGGACATTGCGCGCGATCACAAGCTGTTTATCATCGCCGACGAAGTTTACCGTGAATTCTGCTATGACGGTAAGAAAGCGACGAGTTTCGGGTCGATGACGGATATTCTTGATCGCGTGATCATCGTCGACAGTGTCTCCAAACGTTTCTCCGCCTGCGGCGCGCGCATCGGTTCGTTGGCGTCGAAGAATAGAGACCTCATGGCGGCGGCCTTAAAACTGGGTCAGGCGCGCTTGTGTGTGCCGACGCTTGAGATGATCGGGGCCAAAGCGTTATACGATCTGGATCCCGACTATTTTGTGCCGATACGTGAGCGATATGAAGCGAGACGCAACATCATGATCGATGCGCTTCAGAAGATGGACGGTGTCCTCTGTGAACGTCCCGGCGGCGCCTTTTATGCGATTGCGAAGCTCCCCGTCGACAATGCGGAGAAGTTCGCGCTCTGGCTTTTGACTGACTTCCAAGTCGATAACAAATCCGTGATGGTAGCGCCCGTCGAGAATTTTTACCAGACGCCGGGTATGGGCGTTGATGAGGTAAGGCTCGCCTATGTGTTGAATACGGATGATCTGGCAGAAGCGATGAGGATTCTCGAGATTGCACTCAAACAATATCCCGGCCGTGTTGAGGGATAGAGTGAAGGTGCAATAACGCCTTTTTTGACAAGATATAACCGCTTTGCGAGCGCTCAATGATGCCGGCCGCAAAGCGGTTTTTTGTATAGAGTCCATTTTTATATTGTTCAAGCTATGATGCGCCAAGATGTGGCACTCAACATCTTATATTTTTGATAAAATATTACATATACAGTCATTTCCCCAATAGATATTGGAGATTGGTTTCATGTGCAAAAATCGCATTAATAAAGATAATCGTTGTGTTTGCCGTGCGCACCAGTTTAGAGAAGGACGATCAGCAAACTCTCGTTCCGCAACATTCGAACGGACAGCAAAGGCTATCCTGAGGGAAAAGCTGAGCAGTGTACCGGAAATCAGCGGTTGGACTTTAGGTGATTGTGCCATTTTGAACGAAAAGGGCAGGACATCCGTCTACCGTGTTTACGACAAGGAAGGACGTGAACATTGGCTCTATTACGGCCCTTGGAACAAATGGCAACTTGTTTCAGACCTTTGGACGCATCTTGACGGTATTAATCGGATTATGGTCAATGTGTCGCCGTTGTTCCGGGCCTTCGGCCCTATGTTGCCGGAAGTCAAATGGTTGAAGTCGAGCGATGGGTTCTTCGGTGTTGTTGAACGGCGGTCGGATATGCCTTTATTGAAATATCTTAGTGATCAAAATAATCCTTTCCGTTTTGAGACGATTGTTCAAATGACAGGTTTTCTGCGTTTTCTTCAAACGGGAAACAACGTTTTCTCAAACAGCGGCAGTTATAAAATCATTGACGAACTGGAAGATCGTACGATCAGGTTAATCGATGAGGTCGAAGAGCGCATACCGCAGAGACAGCGGTTCTCACGTTTGAACTCCTTTACGATACAAAACGCTAAAGCTCTGGCATACGCCGGGAGTCTTTCTCTTTCTCTGGGGACGTACGCGGCCAGTTGCTTTGCTTATACAAAACGAGCGGCGCTGTTAATCGATTACCCGTTTTTGCTCGGCGAAGATATGACTCATATGGATCTTTGCCGCATATTATTTGAAATGCGCACGCGAGATCACCAAGATTTAAAATGCCTGATCGATGTGTATTTTGATAGGGAAGTACCCTCATATTTCTTTGCCCAACTTGCGTACTATCAAGTTTCCGTCATTCTCGAACACTTGGCGTTGAGCACCCCCGATTCTCCTTATGAGCGGAGGGTGCTGGAAGAATTCGATCGCTTATCACTCGAATATGATAACTTTCGGACGCCTGTTCCATATTGGTACAAATAGTATCGTTTGTGCCTGCGGCGCTCGTTGAAGCGCAAACCCGCCGTCATCACGGCAAAATTCACGGCTATAGATTCAATTAGATAATATGGTATGCCGCATGAAGTAAATAATACCTGTGTAAGTTGATATGTTGTCAATCATACACAGTAAATATAAGGATTCTGACGGTATAGATGCATAAATCGGCACATACACAACAAAAGAATACTTGCTTATAATGGTCTCCACGCTATAGAATAATAAGGGATGAATGGTTAGAATTATCACAAACATTAATCACGTCGTTAAGTGTAGTGTTTTTTGATCGCACAGACACCAAAATATTGATGGAAAGGAAAAGATACGAGAGATTATGAACGGCATTAGGTACTTCAGAAAAAAGAATCATATGACACAGACGGAGTTGGCGAATGTGATCGGCGTGACACAGACATCAGTCAGCCAGTGGGAAAGCGGTCGCAATTACCCGGATATCAAGACAGCGAAGAGATTGGCGGATATTTTCGGGGCAACACTTGACCAGATTCTCGGTTCGGATGATATGACCGAGGAAGATTTGCGTTTAGCAGGCGAGCCCTTTAGGCTAATTCTCGAGAGAAGCGATGACATGAGTGATGAAGATGCGTTGCTGCTCGACCAAAAAATACGGCTGATCGAATTGATGGACAAGCTGTCGCCGCTGGCGAGAACGCGTGTTCTCGATCGCGCCGAGATCTTCTATGAAGTTGCACAGCTTCAGGAAGAAGCGAACAAGAGAAGTTCATACGACGACGAAGACACGGTGGAATTCGAAGATTGATGATATCTCTTGCAAGAGGACATGAAAGAGGATGAAGCGGCGCTTTAATAAGCGCCGTGTTTGTCATCCGGCGGGATTTAATTTTTTTAAGCACTTCATGAAGCGACGAGGAAATCATCACAACGATTCTTCCGGCAGGCGAGTCTTGCTCGGGTTGTCGGGTGGTGTTGACAGTGCCGCCGCGGCCTCTCTTTTGCTGCAGAGCGGGTGCCATGTAACGGCTCTGACATTCCGAACGGTGAGTGGCGACAGCTGCGAACGCGCCGCGAAAATTGCGCGCACGCTCGAGATCGAACATATTGAGATCGACGCGGTCGATGACTTTTACCGTGATGTTGTGCGCCCCTTTATTGAATCGTGGCGTTCAGGAGAGACGCCCAATCCCTGCGTTCACTGCAATCGACATTTCAAGTTTCGACGGTTGGCGGAAGCGGCCGATCGTCTCGGGTGTGATTATATCGCGACGGGACATTACGCACAGCTTATCGGAGAGCCGACGCACCGATATCTTCACCGTGCCAAGGACAGAAGAAGAGATCAAAGCTATTTTCTCTATCGACTTTCGCGCGCGATTCTCGATCGTACATTGTTGCCGTTAGGCGATTATACGAAACACGAGGTCAGAGCGATCGCCTCTTCTATTGACACGGTATTAGGACAAGTTCAGGATAGTCAGGACATCTGTTTTCTCGGGGCGACGAAACTGAATCAATTTCTTTCCAAGCACGGGCTCAAAGATGCTCCGGGGTATTTTGTCGATAAAAACGGCACGGTTCTGGGCGAGCACATGGGGAGCTGGCGTTACACCGAGGGGCAGCGGCGGGGTCTGGGGATTTCGCTCGGCAAGAGGATGACGGTGGTCGGTAAAGATTCCGAAAAGAATCTCGTCATTTTAGGAGATGAGCAAGACGCGATGATCGAGAGTCTCGAGCTTTACGACGTCGTTTCGATTGATCGGATCCCTTCCGTATTCGATGCAACAGTGCAATTGCGTTCACAGGGGAAGGCTTTCCCCGCACAGGTTGTCCTCGGAGAAGGCGATTCAGCATCCGTTCGGTTCGATGTCCCCGTTCGGCTGACATCGATCGGCCAGTCGGCTGTTTTCTACGAGGACGATCGCGTGCTTGGGGGCGGAATCGTACGCCGTATGATTTGATACGGAAGATTCTTCTAATTGCATTTTTAGGCCTTTCGAGGTATAATATTTGGTCGATGGCGAATGGTTAACATTTGCCTAATATTACCGGAATATGAGGTGTAGTAATTGATTGTAAAATCTGACATAGCATCTTGTCGTGCTGAACTGGAAGCTCATCTCGGGCAACGAATCATGCTTAAGTCAAATGGAGGGCGACGCCGTACGGTCATCCATCAGGGGTTTCTTGAGAATTGTTCCTCGAACGTGTTTACCGTATGCTGTCCTGTAAGCCCTTCCTACAGCGAGCATGTCAGTTTCAGTTATGTCGATCTGCTCACAAAAGTCGTAGAGATTGCTTTTACGGACGAAGAATTGGAGCAGTTACTCCAACAGGATAATTGATAAGCCTTGGAAAATGAATCGTGCCTTCGAGGCAGCGTTGAGGCGCGCGCGAAACTGAATTTAACTCTTCAGGTCTTGGGCCGCCGTTCGGACGGATTGCATGAACTTTCATCCGTCATGACAACGCTTTCTTTGGCGGATCGGCTTCTTATTGAACTTCACAAAAACTCCTTTAAAAAGGATGTTCAAGTTTGCGACACCCAAAAGACCGGTCGCCCGATGTGGCGAGTCGATGCTGATGTGGGGTCAATTCCTTCGGGCGAGGGGAATATCTGTTACCGAGCGGCGGAACTGTTTTTTGAACGTCTTAACGTCGATCCCTCCTCCGTCCGTCTATCGATATCCATCGAAAAAAATATTCCCGATGCTGCCGGTCTCGGCGGCGGGAGCGCCGACGCCGCCGCGGTGTTGCGGTTTTTGTTTCAGAATCAGGATCAAATCAGGGATTGGTTCGGTTCTTCGGCGTCTCCCTTATCGCTCGGTGAGCTGGAACAGATTGCGCTTCGTTGCGGCGCAGATGTCCCCTTCTGTCTGTACGGAGGGACACGGCTGTGCGAGGGTGTAGGCGAGATCATGACGCCGCTTCCGCCTCTCTTCCCCTTTGCGGTTCTGCTTGCGACTCCGGCGCAATTTGTTCAGACGAAGACAGCGTTTAAGATGCTCGACAAAATCAGAGATGACGAACGTTGCGATAGTCAAGCGCATGTTTCTCTTCGCGAATTAACAGGGGAAAGGTCGTGGAAGGAGGTCATTGCCCAACAATCGGTGCAGGTACTTGAGCCCCTCATCCACAACGATTTTACACCGGTTATCGCCGGCGCTCTTGAACGAGTCGGACAGCTGCTGGACGCTTTGAGGGCGTTGGAAGCGCCCGTCGTCTCGATGTCGGGAAGCGGGCCGACATGTTTCGCTTTGTTTAATGATATCAGCGATTGTGAAAACGTTCTTTCCGCGATGACTGCGCGTTTTTCTGACGTCAGATTTTTCAAAACGACAATCAACTCGACAGTTGCAGCGTTATAAGAAGACGCGATCACATCTCATCAGTATCGAGAACGATTGTAAAGGGGCCGCTGTTGATGAGGCTGACGTCCATCTCTGCTCCGAACGACCCTGTCCCGACGACCGGCACGTCGCGTCGCGCCAATTCGACAAAATATTCGTACAGGCGTTCACCGAGCTCCGGAGGAGCGGCTTTGATGAAACTGGGACGGTTTCCCTTTCTCGTATCGGCAAACAGTGTGAATTGAGAGACGATCAGGACGTCGCCTCCGACGGTCGCGAGGTCGAGGTTAATCTTTCCCTCTGTATCGGGAAAAATGCGCAATTTTCTTATTTTTTGCCAAAGCTTTGCGCAATTCGCCTCATGATCTTCATGTCCGATCCCGAGTAAAATCAAATATCCTTTACCGATGGAAGATTGATGCCCGTCATCGCATTGGACGGAAGCCTTATCAACACGCTGTATGACTGCTCGCATATAATGACTCCTTTGCATATTCATCTTGTCGATTTATAGTATCACGTAAACATGGCGTCCGTGGAGTTCGTCTTTTCCGATGCAATGACTTGTTCATGAAGATTTTACACATGCATCCGAAGTTTTTTTCTACGGACAAGGCGAGATAACACTTCCATATGATAAACTGACTGTGTATGTGGTTTGTTAAATATGCCATCCGTTGAAACGTTCGTTTCGCGGGGGGAAGTGATTAGAAAGTAGAGATATTACGATGAAAAAATGTCCATTCTGCGGAAACGAGATTGATGTCAATGCGGCATTCTGCGGCTACTGCGGAAAACCGCAACCCGCCATTGAAGCGGAAGCGACCGTGGAGTCTCCTCCCGTCTCGCCTCCTGCCGCAAGCGAAGAGATTGTGCCACCGGCACAGCCGCAATACAGCCCGCAGCAGATGCCTCCTCCAGGATATCCTGTCACGGAACAGGGGGCACAGCAAGCGCCGCCGTATCCGCCCGAGGGCTACTACCCGCCACAGCAAGGCGTTCCCGGTTTTACTCCGCCCCCTAAGGAGCCGTCAAAGCTCGCTCTGTACGCAAAAGGTTATTTGCCATGGTTTACGAAGGGATTTCTCGGTACGAAAGAGCCGATGCACATCTTGTTCGCCGCCATCGTTCCTTTCCTCGTTGCCTTTTTCTTTACCTTGGGAACGGCATCTCACACGGATTGGCATGCCGGAGCTTTCTTCCTGACGTGGTTCATGAATATTGTGTATATCGCCGTGCTGCCGATCGCCGTCTGGCTCATTAAGAGGTTCTGGGAGAAAGATGAGACAGCCACGCCGGAATCTGTCTTCGCCGAGTATTCCTCGTACCACAACATCATACTGCCGGTCGTTTTCATCACGATGATTCTCGGGATCGCTTTTCCCGTTTATCATTTCTCGGCGCACTTCATCGCAGTCATGTTCCAGTTCGTGAGATTGCTCTCGCTCGGTGCTGCCTTCGCTTGCCTGTTCTCTTCGCGTGATGCCGCCTCCAAGACATGGTTGAAGATCATTGCTATGATCGGTGTGTTTGTCGCCATGTGGTTTATTGTCGGAGCATGCTATACGGCGGGCATCAGGTGGGGTATCTCCAGAATGTTCTTCTAGTCGCATAGCGCGAACCGATAAACGTTTTTTCAGTCCGTTATGCTTGCTCTCCGGGCAGATTTCATCCTTCCCGGAGAGCGGCTTTATTGTCGTATAATCAATAGACAATAACAATCGTGACAATTAAGGAAAGGTGCGTCACACAATGAACCGACACAGCGAAAATGTTGATAAGACACGCGGTGCCGAGCGTCGCGGCAGTACTCATAATAACTCGAATCGATCGTCGCGCGAACGCGGAAAGAAATCGATGTTCACACGCCTTTATTCGCCCGGACTGATTGCGCTCGGTGTTACCGTCGGGCTCATTCTGTCGCTGTTTGCCGGCATTGTGATCGTTTACAACGATATGATGTCAGGCGTGACGTTCTCGGACGAGACTTTTTACGAACCCGTATTAGCGAAAGACTTGACCGATACCGAATGGCTGGGCGGCCTTCCTGATGAGGAAAAACGGCAGCTGGAAGACGACTTCGATGCTTTGCAGGATCTGTTGGATGAGGAATATCCTGACGAAACAACAGACACTGCAGATGAGACTTCGACGCCTTCCACAAAAGGCGATAAGCCTAAGCCAGTTGCGACGCAGGCGCCTCCCAAGCTTGCATCAATGCCCGGCGTTGAAAATATCGTATTGTTCGGCGTCGATACGAACAGTTTTCGCGGGCGATCCGATGTCATCATGATTCTTTCGCTCAACCACAACACGAAAACGCTCAATATCGTCTCTCTAATGAGAGCCATGTATGTCAAGATCGGGACATCGAAACACCCATGGGGACTGCTGAACGCGGCGTATTCATACGGAGGTCCCTCATTGGCCGTGCGTACGATTGAGCGCAATTTCGGAATTCCTATTAAGGGATATGTGGCGATCAATTTTGGTTCCTTTAGACGAATTATTGATGCCGTGGGAGGCGTTCGCATTACATTGACACCCGCCGAGGCAGCGCGTGTTGGTGTTGAACCTGGTTCTCAATTGCTCAATGGCTCTCAGGCGCTGGCGTATGCGCGTATTCGAAAGATCGACAGCGATTTTCAACGCAATCGAAGACAGAGAACAGTTGTCAATTCCGTTCTGAGTTCTATGGGTTCCGGAGGCGTCGATATTTATAACGTCATCAATGTCGCGCTTGCCAATACAAGGACGAATCTCAATCTCGGTGATTACATGAAACCTGCTTATCTTTCTTATTCGCGCCGACAGCTTCAGTTGCCCGCCTTTAGCGATACACGTCGTGCCTATGTGAATAGAAGGGAAGTATGGCCGTTCAATATGGCGAATACGCACAAGAAGCTTGTCGGTTTTCTTAAATAGAAAAGAGATATGAGCATTCAACATGACGAATATACGCTAGAGACTCGTTCGTTTCCTGACAGGCGGATAGAGACCGTGCCAAGAGAGCCGTAACAGTATTGCGCTTGATCGAGGCGCGTCATTTTGAGGGGTAAAAGGTGTTTTCAAGGTTCTTGAAAAGGATATTGACGAGAGATAATCTCCGAAAATTCGCTGTGAATCTACTTTATGACGTGGCGGGTTCCTTTTTCTTTGCGATCGGCGTCTACAATTTTGCCGTCCATGCCTCTTTCGCGCCAGGCGGAGTCACCGGAATCGCATTCATTTTAAGGCATTACACGCATTTGCCCATCGGTGCTTTGTCGCTGCTTTTGAATATTCCGATCATTTTGGTCGCTCTCAAAATTCTTGGGAAGAAGTATCTGGTGCGTACTTTTCAGACGATTCTGGTCAATACGCTTTTTCTTGATGTGATCAGTCCGCTTTTCCCGATCTATCGAGGGGAACCGCTGCTCGCCGCGCTGTTTGCCGGCGCGCTTGCGGGACTCGGACTTGCTATCATTTATTCGAGCAAGAGCAGTACCGGCGGATCGGATCTGATCATTATGTCGTTGCGTAAATTGCATCCCCATATGTCTGTCGGGCAGATTACAATGTTCGTTGACGGTATTATCGTCCTGTGTGGCGGCCTTGTTTTCGGCCAGATCGACGCGGTTCTTTACGGCTTTGTTTTCAGTGCCGTGCTCATTCTGGTGATCGACAAGATAATGTTCGGATTTGTGTCGGGGAAAATGGCGGTGATCATTTCTGAAAAAGGCGAGTTGATTGCGGAACGAATAGGTGAAGATGTCGAACGCGGTTCAACGATTCTTCACGGGAAGGGCGCGTATTCGCGCGATCAAGTGCCCGTCATCCTGTGCGCCTGCAGTCGGGCTCAAGTACCGGAGGTCAGAAAGATTGTAAAAAAGATTGATCCCGAAGCGTTGATGATTGTTACATCCTATGACGAAGTCTATGGCGAAGGGTTTATGCCGATCGATGAATCTTAGACATTTTATAGCAGAAAAAGAGGCCTAGATGAATATTGCAAAAAAGAAGCGGACGATGATGACGATGGTGTGCGTGGCGGTGTTTCTCGTTTCCCTTTTATCTACATGCACGGCGTGTCGGAAAGAGGCGGAGACGCCGGAGGAACCGAGAACGCTTGAGACGAACGCGCTCGGTCATTCGAAGGCTCCTGAGTTTGAACTGACGGATCAGTTCGGAACGACACATCGGCTGTCGGATTATCGGGGCAAGATTGTTTATTTGAATTTCTGGGCGACGTGGTGCGATCTCTGTTGTTTGGAGTTGCCTGATCTAGAGCAGGTTTATCAAGATCGCTCTCAGAATCAGAGCGAGGTTGTTGTACTCGGGGTCGTTCTACCCTCCGAAACGTCAGAAGTAGGTGAGGAGATGGAGGTGAAACAGGAAAAGAGCGTTGAGGAGTTGAAAGCGTTTCTGACAGAAAACGGCCTGACCTTTCCCGTGCTGATGGATGTAGACGGAAAAACTTTTGTAGAATATGCGATCACCGGCCTTCCGACGACGTATTTGATTGATCGGGAAGGCTTTTTTGTCGGCGTTATCCCGGCATCGATCGACAAAGAGCTGATGGATCGTTTCATCGAAGAGGCGCTGCTTGCCGACAATGGACTCGATTGATTGTCGCTCGTGCTAGAATAGATGTCGTTGATTGTTTTGATGTTATTTATATAGAAAGGATAAGTAGATGTTAGATATTGTTTACATTAGAAATAATCCGCAGGAGGTGAGCGAAAAGCTCGCAAGGCGCGGTTTTGACATTGATTTTACTGAATTTCTGGAAGCTGATGCAAAGCGACGCGCTATGATGCATCAGAATGAAGAACTTAAAGCCGAACGCAACAAAAAGTCGGCCGAGATTCCGATGATTAAAAAACAAGGTGGCGATATTTCCGCATGGACGGAAGGTCTTCGTCAACTCAGCGATCGGATTAAGGAAAACGACATCCTGATCAATAAGATGACGGATGAACAGCAGGAGTTTTTGAGGGGAATACCCAACATCCCTGCCGATGATATTCCCGCCGGCGGCAAAGAGAACAACGAGGTCGTCACCGTATGGGGCGAGCCTATGCCTGTAGATGCCGCGATGAAGAATCACGTCGATCTCGTCGAGTCGACCGGTATGATCGATTACGAACGAGGCGTCAAGCTTTCCGGCAGCGGTTTCTGGATTTATCGTGGAGCCGGCGCTATTCTCGAATGGGCGCTTCTCAACTATTTTGTGAACGATCATTTGAACGACGGGTACGAGATGATGCTGACGCCGCATATTCTGAACTACTCCTGTGGCTATGTCGGCGGACAATTTCCGAAATTCGAGGACGACGTTTTTCAGCTCAAGGGCGGCGGTGCTGATTTTCAGTTTTTGCTCCCGACCGCGGAGACTGCTTTGACGAATCTGCATGCCGACGAGATTTTGACGGAAGCCGAGCTCCCGAAGAAGTATTTCGCTTATACGCCGTGCTATCGGCGTGAAGCCGGCTCGTATCGTGCCGATGAGCGCGGGATGATTCGCGGTCATCAGTTTAATAAAGTCGAGATGTTCCAATACACGCGTCCTGAAGATTCCGAGGAAGCTTTTGAAGAATTGGTACGGAAAGCCGCTCGACTCGTCGAAGGGCTGGGACTCGTGCATCGTGTCAGCCGTTTGGCGGCGGGTGACTGCTCTGCGGGGATGCGCAAGACTTACGATATCGAGATCTGGATTCCCAGTATGCAAATCTATAAAGAAGTCAGCTCCGTCTCGACGGCTGCCGATTATCAGGCTCGCAGAGGCAACATCCGTTTCAGGAGAGCGGACACGGGCAAGGTGGAGTTCTGTCACACATTGAACGGTTCAGGACTTGCGACATCGCGCGTGATTCCCGCCATCGTTGAGCAGTGCCAGCAGTCGGACGGCTCGATCGTCGTACCGGAAGTTTTGAGGCCGTGGATGCACGGTGTCGAGGTTATTCACCCGCTTGCCGAGAGCAATGTCTGATCGGTTTACGACTGTCCGACGCGAAGGTCACTTCGAGTTTTTCGATCGCGGCTCGCGTTTCATCGGAATCTGTCGTCCGATCGCATCTGCCGATGAGGCGACGGCACTCTTGGACGATGCACGCGTCTTGTTTCCCGAGGCGACCCATTACGTATATGGATGGCGAATCGATCGCCCCGTTCAGCTGCAGCGGTTCTCCGATGATGGAGAGCCGCAAGGTACTGCGGGTCGACAAGTACTCGAGGTTATACTCAGAGAGGAAATCGATCGCGTGGGCATCGTCGTCATCCGATATTTTGGCGGCATAAAGCTGGGCACTGGCGGTCTGACACGAGCCTATTCTTACGGAGCGCGAGGAGCTTTGCTCGATGCGCAACCGGTCGAGTATATTCGTTGCCGAACATTCTCCGTTATGACGGATTACGCCGTTTACCACCAGCTTGCCGGACGCCTTGAGGCGAGCGGTTATTATCAGCAGACGCCCGATTTCGGTGCATCCGTTCGCTGGATTGTCGGCACGACCGATGATCGCGTCGAATCGTTACACGAGATGATTATGAATTATTCTTCCGGTGAAGCCGAGTGGGAACCCGCCGGTGAGCGGTGGCTCGAGGCGACAATGATGATCGGCGAATCACCGCCCGCTACATGACAACCTTCAGGCATCCCGCTCACGCAAGTGTGTATAATGAATAAATCCTTTGAGTAGGAGCGTCTGATGATCTTTTGGAAAGTATCCTGTTCACGCGGCGTGTATAATGAATAAACGACATTTGCAGGTTCGCCACATCGCTGTCGTGTAAAAACCGGCAAACGGACATCTTCTGGAGGCTTTATGGCTGGTCATTCAAAGTGGAGTAATATCAAACATCGCAAGGGCGCAGCCGATGAAAAGCGCGCCAAGATTTTTTCAAAGATCGGACGTGAAATTCAAGTTGCTGTACGTTCGGGCGGTCCCGACCCCGAAACAAATAACGTTCTTCGTGATGTTATCGCAAAGGCGAGATCGTATAATATGCCGAATGACAACATTCAACGCTCCATCAGCCGTGCGGCGGGTGACAACTCTTCCGATGCGATGGAGGAAATCCAATACGAAGGATACGGTCCCGCCGGTGTGGCTGTCATGGTGCGTGTGCTGACGGATAACCGCAATAGGACTGCCGGCGAAGTGCGGCACATCTTCGATAAATATGGCGGGAATCTCGGATCCGACGGTTGTGTTGCATTTCAGTTCGAGCGCAAGGGAACGCTCGTGATTGAGCGAAATGACACGGTCGATGATGATCAAGTCTTTATGGATGCGCTTGAAGCAGGTGCCGAAGATGTTGACCTCGATCTTGATGATGTCATTGAGATTACGACTGCCCCGACCGATTTTGCCGCCGTTCGCGACTCGTTGGCACAAAAATACGAATTTGCCGCACAAGATCTCGGCCCTGTGCCCCTTACTTGGGTTGAGCTGGAGGACGAAGAGACAATTTCAAATATGACGAAACTCATCGATCTCTTGGAAGATAACGATGATGTGCAGGATGTCTACCATAACTGGGCGCAGGAGGATGACGCGTAGCTATGATCTACGGGTGGTTTAAACGGCGACGCGATTTGCGCAAAGCTGAAAAAGAGCGCGCGGCGGGACTCCGTCGAGAACGTGAGTCGCATATACCCGAACCGATTTTTAATCCGTTCGGGAGATTGGCCGATGCTGTTATCACCCAGATGAACGAGCGCACCATTGCGTATGAAGAGCAGACGCAGAACGAAATACGTGAAACGCTCGGAAATATTGCCGTTATCTCCTTTGTCGGGTCGAGCGGGACCGGGAAATCTACACGAGCCATCAGTGTCGCGCGAGAGTATCAAATTGACTACATTATTGATGACGGCCTTTTGATCCACGGAGGTGCGATTGTCGCAGGTTCTTCAGCCAAGCGGGCGGAGTCGAAGATGGAATCGGTACGGCAGGCGCTGTTCCTTGATCCGGCGCGTGCGGAAAATATGCGACGCACCTTGATCGAGCGCCTTCCCAGCGCGTTGATGATCCTCGGCACATCAGATGCGATGCTGTCACGTATTTGCGAGAATCTCTGGCTCAATCAGCCCTCGATCAAGATTAGAATTGAAGATGTTTCGACGGAGAGCGAACGCAATCAAGCGAAACAGACGCGATTGTCGGAGGGGAAGCATACGATTCCCGTACCAAGCATGGAGATCAAGCATGAGTTTTCCGGATATCTGACCGAACCGCTCGCGCGGCTATGGCAGAGGTTTGACCTCGGAAACGTCTTCAGTTCTTCAAGTGCGCAAAATCCAATAGATTACGACCGCACCGTCGTTCGCCCTACTTTTTCGACGCTCGGCAGTTACGCGATGTCCGACCAGGCGATGAAAGATCTTGTCAGTGTCCTCGCGCTGAAAGTCGACGGTGTGGCGGATGTTGTCGCCCAGAAAGTGCGTAAAGAGCCGTACGGTGTCA
>JGI24708J26588_10000555_pt1 | contig 30312 bp, 21 predicted proteins | sample BioPla1DNA2_FD_26588 | JGI IMG/M metagenome (IMG submission 26588) | reverse complement strand
GTCTTGTCGTTGACAATTTCGAATGCACCATAAACAATTTTCTGGGCTACACCCTTCTTACCGTCAAGCATAATGCTATTAATAAGACGAGTTACAAGCTGTGAATTGTAAAGCGGATCGGGCAAAACTTCGCGTTTTGCTATTTTACCTCTTCTTGGCATTTCGCTTCCCTCCTTCATATAATGATATCATAGGTACTCGAAAGCATTAAACCTTCGCCATAACCAATGTAGAGGTAATCATATATATGATACCACCACACCAATATTGTGGCAATGTTAGTTTATTACTTTGATGCACCAGCTTTTGGACGCTTTGCTCCATATTTTGATCTACTCTGCATCCTATTTGCAACACCTTGTGCATCAAGGGCTCCACGCACGATGTGATAACGCACACCGGGTAAGTCTTTAATACGTCCTCCACGAATTAGAACAACACTGTGTTCTTGAAGATTGTGTCCAACTCCGGGGATATATGCAGATACTTCACTTCCATTAGACAATCTTACCCTAGCAATCTTTCTCATAGCTGAGTTAGGCTTTTTAGGAGTAGCTGTCTTAACTGCTGTACATACTCCACGCTTTTGTGGTGATGTTAGTTGGACAGTTTCTTTTTTAATAGAGTTCCATCCTCTTAGCAGTGCTGGAGATTTTGATTTCTTTCCAGAAACCTTTCTTCCTTTACGGACTAGCTGGTTAAAGGTTGGCATATTGCACCTCCTTACATTAATTTTATGTTAAGGCATGAAATCACACCTTTACATATGTGTCTTATACTAATATACATTTAAGGACAAAGCATTTCGACACCTTAAACATTTTACTACATCAAAAATGCTTTGTCAACATAAATGTTCAGTATGCGTGATATTTGGGCATTTTGTCGCTAAAACGACTCTAAAGATGGCGTTCTACAGTCAATAATTTCAACATTGTTGTAGCAATCCATGCCAGTTCCCGCCGGTATCAACTTACCAATAATTACATTTTCCTTCAATCCTAGTAGCGGATCCATCTTTCCTCGGATAGCTGCATCGGTCAATACTCGTGTAGTTTCTTGGAAAGATGCCGCCGATAGGAAACTATCCGTAGCTAGTGAAGCCTTGGTAATTCCCAGTAAAACAGGAGAGTAAGTTGCTGGCTTTAGGTCTGCACCATTTTTGTTTTTCTCATCTATTTCATTGTTGATTTCAGCTAACTCATTTCTATCTACAAGTGATGCCGGAAGCAACATCGTATCACCGGAATCCTCAATTCTAACTTTTCTCATCATTTGGCGAACGATAACCTCGATATGCTTGTCGTTAATGTCAACACCTTGCATTCGATATACCTTTTGCACTTCAGAAATAATATAATTCTGAACTGCTCCCTCGCCTTTAACAAGGAGAACGTCATGAGGATTTATACTACCCTCGGTAAGTGGATCCCCAGCTGAAAGGACGTCACCTTCTTCGACTTTGAGCTTGTAGCCGAATGGTATTTGATAAGCTTCTTCCTCGCCGTCGGCATTTGTAACAACGGCATGGCGTGTTTTCTTAATTTCTTCCATACGAACTGTTCCGCTAATTTTTGTAATAATTGCCGAACTCTTTGGTCGTCTGCTCTCGAACAATTCCTCAACACGTGGTAGACCCTGCGTAATATCGTCAGCAGATGCAATTCCCCCAAGGTGGAATGTTCTCATTGTAAGCTGTGTTCCCGGCTCTCCAATTGATTGAGCCGCTATGATGCCGACTGCTTCACCCACTGCAACAGGATTACCATTTGCAAGGTTGCTTCCATAGCATTTTGCGCAAACGCCGTGTTTTGAATTACATGCCAATACTGAGCGAATCTCTACCTTTTCGATACCAGCATTTATTATCTTATTTGCATCATCATCCGACATCATCTTATCCTTAGATACTAGGACTTCTCCCGTCTTTTCATCAATGACATCATTTACAAGGAATCTTCCTACAAGTCTGTCGAAAAGTGACTCAATCGACTGGTTGCCCTCACGAATTTCATACACTTCAATACCTTTTGTAGTGCCGCAATCGTCGCTCCTAATGATGACATCTTGCGATACGTCAACAAGTCTTCTTGTTAGGTATCCAGAGTCAGCAGTTCTCAATGCTGTGTCCGCAAGACCCTTTCTTGCACCTCTAGAAGAAATAAAGTATTCAAGGACATTAAGTCCCTCTCTATAATTCGAACGAATCGGTATCTCGATCGTTCCACCAGCAGTGTTGGCGATTAGCCCACGCATTCCTGCTAGCTGCCTGATTTGGCTCTTGCTACCTCTTGCCTCTGAATCCGCCATCATAAAGATAGGGTTGTTGTGGTCAAGATTTGCTTCAAGCGCTTTTGCCACTAGCTCAGTGGTTTCGTTCCATGTTTTTATAACTAATTCATATCTCTCATCATCGGATATATATCCTCTATTGTATCTTGCTGCTATTCCTAGTATTTTCTCCTCTGCTTCTTTTATTAATTTAGCTTTTTCAGGAGGGATCACTGCATCGGATACCGCAACTGTGATTGCTGCCTTTGTTGCGTATTTGAATCCTAATGCCTTGATAACATCAAGTACTTCAGCAGTTTTAGCAGTACCATGAAGTTTTATACAACGCTCAATAATTCTGCTAAGTTCCTTTTTACCAACCCTGAATGAAATTTCAAGGTCGAATTGTTGTTCTGAATTTGTTCTATCAACATATCCTAAATTCTGTGGGATTGCTTCATTAAATATAATCCTTCCCACTGTTGTATCGATTAGTTTAGATACAGTTTTGCCGCCTATATCTTTAGATACACGTACTTTAATCGGTGCGTTAAGCGATAAGGCATCATCAGAATAAGCCATAATAGCTTCATTCATATCACGGTAGATTTTGCCCTCGCCCTTTTGCCCTTCCCTAATCATTGTTAGGTAATATGCACCAAGTACCATATCTTGAGTCGGTACTGCTACTGGACGACCATCCGATGGTTTGAGCAGGTTATTAGCGGCAAGCATAAGGAATCTTGCTTCAGCCTGCGCCTCCGCTGAAAGCGGAACGTGCACTGCCATTTGGTCACCGTCAAAGTCGGCATTATAAGCAGTACATACTAGCGGGTGAAGTTTGAGCGCTTTACCCTCAACAAGGACAGGCTCGAATGCTTGAATTCCTAGTCTATGCAATGTTGGTGCACGGTTTAAGAGAACAGGGTGGTCCTTGATTACATGTTCAAGTGCGTCCCACACCTCTGTTCTAGCACGATCAACCATTTTCCTTGCACTCTTTATATTATTTGCGTATCCAGTATCGACAAGACGTTTCATTACGAAGGGCTTGAACAATTCTAGCGCCATTTCCTTAGGAAGTCCGCATTGGTAGATTTTCAATTCTGGACCGACAACGATAACCGAACGTCCCGAATAGTCAACACGCTTTCCAAGTAGGTTTTGTCTGAATCTTCCTTGCTTACCTTTGAGCATATCCGATAGCGATTTTAGCGGTCGATTGTTAGGACCGGTTACAGCTCGCCCACGTCTACCATTGTCGATTAGAGCATCAACTGCTTCTTGCAGCATTCTCTTCTCGTTCCTGATTATAATGTCGGGTGCCTTTAATTCCATCATCTTTTTAAGACGATTATTTCTATTTATGACACGGCGATATAGATCGTTTAAGTCACTTGTTGCAAAACGTCCACCATCAAGCAATACCATTGGACGGAGATCCGGCGGTATTACAGGGATTGCATCAATTATCATCCATTCAGGGCGATTCCCAGATTGGCGGAAAGCCTCAACTACGTCTAGCCTTTTAATTAGTTTAATGCGTTTCTGCCCTTGATGCGTATCGGCAAGTTCCTCTTTTAGCTCTTTTGATAATGCGTCTAGATCGGTAGTTTCAAGCAGCTCTTTTACTGCCTCCGCTCCCATTCCTGCTTTAAAATCGTCATCATAACGTTCACGCATATCAACATATTCTTTTTCCGTTAATAGTTGCGCACGCATTAGTACGGTATCACCAGGATCGGTCACGATATATTTAGTGAAATAAAGGACTTCTTCAAGGCGCTTTGGCGATACATCAAGTATCTGCCCTATCCTTGATGGTGTGCCTTTAAAATACCAAATGTGTGAAACTGGCGCCGCAAGCTCGATATGCCCCATTCGCTCACGTCTAACTTTAGAACGGGTAACTTCTACCCCGCAGCGATCGCATATCTTGCCTTTGAAGCGGATTCTCTTATACTTCCCACAATGGCACTCCCAATCCTTAGATGGTCCAAAAATCTTCTCACAGAACAGTCCATCACGTTCGGGCTTTTGCGTTCTGTAATTTATCGTTTCTGGTCGCTCAACGGGTCCATATGACCAACTCCTAATTTGTTCAGGAGATGCTAGGCCAATTTTTATTTTATTAAATTCATTAAATTCCAAATTATTGCCCTCTTTCCTATATGAAGTTTAGAATGCGATAGCTTCAATTTCGATGGAAATTAATTTTCATCATCGTTTTCATCATCGAACACATCATCATCATCCAATCCAAGGTCGATATCATCTTCAATGCCGATATCTTCATCATTGTCGTCATCGTCATTGTCATCATCTTCCTGCTCTACATCGGATTCCTCGATATCTTCAACAATATATTGTTTATCAATTTCTTCATCTACGGCAACTTCATCAAAATCCTCCGATATTGGTGCTAGACCGATATCATCGTCATCATCGAAATTCTGCTTTAGGTCAATTTCTTCTTCATTTATATCGAGCACTTTAACATCAAGCCCAAGTGATTGAAGCTCTTTAATTAGAACTTTGCATGCTTCAGGAACACCGGGTTTTGGGATGTTCTGCCCTTTAACAATTGCTTCGTAAGTCTTAACTCTACCCACAACGTCATCGGATTTAACCGTCAATATCTCCTGTAATGTGTATGATGCTCCATAAGCTTCAAGCGCCCAAACTTCCATCTCACCGAAACGCTGTCCACCGAATTGCGCTTTACCACCGAGTGGTTGCTGCGTAACAAGTGAATATGGTCCTGTTGAACGTGCATGAATTTTATCATCTACTAAATGGTGAAGCTTCAGGAAGTACATATATCCTACTGTGACTTCATTATCGAACGGCATTCCCGTTCTACCATCATATAGAACCGATTTACCATCTTCGCTAAGTCCAGCTTTTTTCAGACAATCTACAATATCCTGCTCATTTGCACCGTCGAATACTGGCGTCATCATCTTCCAACCAAGTGCCTTTGCAGCATAACCTAGATGCACTTCCAACACTTGACCAATATTCATACGTGATGGCACTCCAAGTGGGTTAAGCACAATATCGAGCGGAGTTCCATCGGGCAAGAAAGGCATATCTTCCTGAGGTAGTATCCTTGATACGACACCTTTATTACCGTGCCTACCAGCCATTTTATCACCTACTGCTATCTTGCGCTTTTGTGCAACATAGCAACGAACAACCATATTAACACCGGGCGATAGCTCATCACAATTTTCTCTTGTGAATACCTTTACATCAACTACAATTCCCGATTCTCCATGGGGTACCTTGAGCGAATTATCTCTCACTTCCCTAGCTTTTTCACCAAATATGGCACGTAATAGACGTTCCTCTGCGGTTAGTTCAGTTTCACCCTTTGGAGTTACTTTTCCTACTAGAATGTCGCCCGCACGAACTTCCGCACCGATGCGAATTATTCCAAGCTCGTCTAAGTCCTTTAACGCATCGTCACCGACGTTGGGGATATCTCTTGTTATTTCCTCAGCGCCCAGCTTCGTATCTCGTGCTTCGATTTCATATTCGTCAATATGAATTGATGTGAAAACGTCATCACGGACAATGTTTTCATTGATGAGGATTGCGTCCTCATAGTTATAACCTTCCCATGCCATGAAGCCGATTAGCACGTTCTTCCCTAGTGCAATTTCCCCGTCAGCCGTTGCCGGACCGTCACAAATTACATCACCAGTTTTGATTATATCACCTTTACTATAAATAGGCTTTTGGTTAATGCATGTTCCTTGGTTAGAACGTTTGAATTTAATGTGCTTATATGTGTGGTCTATGCCGTTATTATCCTTTATTACAGTTTCGTCAGCGGAAACAGATTCAACAATACCATCTTGTTTTGAACATACGACCGCTCCCGAATCGACAGCTGCTTTATATTCCATACCTGTTCCAACTATTGGCGATTCCGTTCTTAATAGAGGCACGGCCTGCCTTTGCATATTTGAACCCATCAACGCACGGTTAGCATCGTCATTTTCAAGGAATGGTATCATCGATGTAGCAATTGAAACAACCATCTTAGGTGTAATGTCCATGTATTCAACACGTTCACGTTCAACTTCAAGAATTTCATCTCTTACACGAACGTTTACACGAGGTTTCGCAAAGCGATTTTTTTCATCTAGTGGCTCATTCGCTTGTGCTACAATATAGTTGTCCTCAACATCGGCAGTCATATATTCGACTTCGTCAAGAACGACGCCTGTTTCTTTATCTACACGGCGGAAAGGTGCCTCTAGGAATCCATATTCGTTTATCTTCGCATAAGATGCTAGATAGGAAATAAGCCCGATGTTCGGGCCCTCCGGTGTTTCGATAGGGCACATTCTACCATAATGGCTATAATGAACGTCACGCACTTCGAAGCTGGCTCTATCACGTGATAGACCGCCAGGTCCAAGCGCTGATAANCGACGTTTATGTGTTAATTCTGCAAGCGGATTGGGCTGATCCATGAATTGGGACAGTGGCGACGAGCCAAAGAATTCCCTAATAGATGCAACAACAGGACGAATATTTATCAATGCTTGCGGTGTAATAACTTCCATATCCTGCGCTTGCAATGTCATTCTTTCACGAATTACTCTTTCCATCCTAGAAAATCCAATACGGAATTGATTTTGCAGTAATTCACCAACGGAGCGAATTCTCCTATTGCCTAGGTGGTCAATGTCGTCGATCGTACCCACATCATCACATAGATTGCAAAAGTAATTTATAGATGCTATTATATCGTCTAAAATAATATGCTTTGGCGACAATTCATTCGATCTTTTGAGAATTTGCTCTTCTAGCTCTTCCCTAGATTCAGTACTTTCCATAATTTCGGTTAGCACTTTAAAGCTGACTTTCTCAGCGATGCCAAATTCCTTATGGTCAATGTCAGCATATTTTCTAATGCTTACCATGCCATTACCGACGACTTTAATTTGCTTTTCGTCTAAATCAAGAAGAACTTCATTAACGCCGGCATCCTCAATCTGCATTGCCATATCGGTGGTGATCACTTCACCAACATCGACCATGACCTCACCCGTTAGCGGATTGATAACAGGATTAGCTGGGCGGTATCCGATTATTCTTGATGAAATCCCAAGCTTCTTATTATATTTATATCTACCGAATCTGGCTAAATCATATCGACGTGGATCGAAGAAAAGAGTATTAATATGATTAAGCGCACTCTCAACAGTTGGCGGCTCACCTGGGCGCAACTTCCTATACACTTCAAGGAGAGCCTCCTCAGTGTTTTTAGTCGCATCCTTTTGAGAGATAGTTTGAAGAAGTCTTTCATCCTCGCCAAAAACCTCAACAATATCTTGATCCGATCCAATACCTAGCGCTCTAATAANCGTTGTTATCGGTATTTTTCTGTTTTTATCTATTCTAACGTAAATTATGTCATTTGAATCCATTTCGTATTCAAGCCATGCACCCCTATTGGGGTTGATTGTCGTTTTAAAAAGTTTCTTACCGGTTTTATCATAGTCAAAACCATAATATACTCCAGGCGAACGGACAAGTTGTGATACGATTACTCTTTCAGCACCGTTAATTACAAAAGTTCCGCTATCGGTCATGAGTGGGAAATCACCCATAAATACTTCTTGCTCTTTTCCTTCACCTGTTTCATTATTAAATAGTCTAGCCTTAACCCTCAGAGGTGCGGCGTAGGTAACATCACGCTCCTTGCATTCCTCCACAGAATATTTCGGTTCGTCGTCAATGCGGTAATCAATAAAAGTAAGCACTAAGTTGCCATTATAATCGGTTATCGCGGATACGTCTTTGAATACCTCCTTTAAGCCTTCTTTAATAAACCACTCGTAGGAATTCTTTTGCACCTCAATAAGATCGGGCATTTCAAGGACTTCATTTATCCTCGAAAAACTCATTCGTGTATTCTTACCTAGTTGCACCGGCTTAACGTTCACCATAGGCATAATCACTCCTCACAGCTATTTGCAAATTAACGGATATTTCAAGCAATGTACGCATATTATAATATTAGAAACAATTATAATAAATATATTGCTATACCCACTTGAAAACAGTTTTGTTATATGATATACTAGACTTGTGTAGGTACAAATATCCATTATGATACAGTATATCATTATATAACAATTCAAACTTCTTGTCAAGCTTAAAATTAAAAAAAATTAAAAAATGCACCATAACCGCATCTAAAGCTTTTAATTATCACTTTAGATGCGGTTATTTTTATATAAAAATATGGATTTCTATCCTCCCCAATACTTCCTATCAAGGCTGCGGTATTGGATAGCTTGTGCAATATGTGCTTTATCGATAACTTCCGCCCCTTCTAGATCGGCTATAGTTCTCGATACCTTTAATATACGGTCATATGCTCTTGCCGATAATCCCAGCCTATCGAATGCTGCTTTTAAGACAGATTGTGCGCCGTCCGTCATTGGGCACATTTCATGTAAGAGTGCCGACGTTAATCTAGCATTGCAACTTATATCCAGTCCACGATACCTTTTATTCTGAATTTCTCTAGCCTTTTGCACTCTTTGCCTAATATGGCTAGATGCTTCTTCCTTTTTAACAGAAGAGATACTTTCATATTCAACGGGGGCAACCTCTATATGTAAATCAAGTCTATCAAGCATTGGACCCGAAACTTTGGATAAATATTTGCCCACTTGTTTAGGAGTGCAAATACATTGCCGTGTTGGATGACCAAAATAGCCGCATTTGCATGGATTCATTGCTGCAATTAGCATAATTGAGCATGGATAGCTAATTGTCGCCATAGCCCTTGAAATTGTAACTTTCTGATCCTCTAACGGTTGACGAAGTATTTCAAGAACATTGCGGTTAAACTCCGGTAGCTCATCTAGGAACAATACGCCATTATGCGCAAGTGAAATTTCACCCGGTCTAGGAATTGTTCCACCGCCCGACAATCCCGATGTTGAAATCGTGTGATGCGGTGCCCTGAATGGTCTTATTGATACGAGTGGGTTTTCCTTACTTGTATGCCCGCAAATTGAATGTATCTGCGTTGTTTCTATTGACTCCTCAAATGTCATTGCTGGCAATATTGATGGGAGGCGCTTCGCAAGCATACTTTTCCCCGATCCCGGTGGTCCGATTAAAATTGCATTGTGCCCGCCAGCAGCTGCAATTTCAAGCGCACGTTTTGCTCCTTGTTGTCCTTTTACATCAGCATAGTCAAGCGAATCAAAATTACTTGCATTTTGGGGTAAAAAACTCTCCTGCTGTTTAATTTTGCTATCGCCAATTAAATGTTCCATAAGTTCCAGTGCATTACCCACCCCGTATACGGAAATTCCCTCAACCACCGATGCCTCAAAGGCATTGTCCTTTGGCACGAATACGCTCTCTATCCCAGTAGCTTTTGCGCATAGCACCATCGGGAGAACACCATTCACAGGGCGAATTTCGCCATTGAGTGACAATTCGCCGATAAAAGCGCATTTATTAAGATCAACCTCTAATGCTCCTGCGATTTTGAGCACTGCAATTAAAATAGGTAAGTCATTGACGGAGCCCGACTTCTTAGTATCGGCAGGGGCAAGGTTAACTGTAACCTTCGCCAATGGGAAATTAACTCCACAACTCTTAATAGCTGAACGAATCCTCTCCCTACTCTCCTTAATAGCGACATCCGGCAGTCCAACTATTTCAAAACTGGGAACACCCTTTGATGCGTCGATTTCCACATCGACGGGGAAAGCATTCATTCCAAATAGTCCTAAGCTATTTATCTTCGCAAACATTCGTTACTCCTTTTTAATTTTCGATAAATTTACATCTTTATTACATTATACTACTTTTTTAGACTAAAAACAAGCATATAATCCCTATGTTGTTAATTATCTAGCATTAAAGTGCTGATTGGATGCAAGAATCTTACTATAATTTTCTGAAATTTATTGCAATTAAAATCGAAAAGTGATAATATATATACGGTAAATCAGTTTGTATTCTGATTATTTTGACAATAATAAAGTGAAATTAAAATACTAAGTTTGGAGATATAATATGAGTGGTTACGTAGGATTCGTTAATAAAATCGATAATACTGAAGAAGTCTTGAATGAGATGATGGCAAAAATCGAACATCGTGGTCCCGATGGTAATGGGCAATTCATTGATGATGGGATTGCATTGGGGTATGTGATGCTCGATACTGGGTCTGCTAAAGTGAATTACGACCCTATCACAAGTAGTAATGGGGAACTTACAATAGCATTCAATGGCGAAATTTATAATCGCAGCGATTTAAAAATCGACCTTGAAAAAAAGGGTCACAAATTCCCCATAGGTAATAGTGCTGAAGTTGTCCTGCGTGGATATGAGGAATACGGTGTAGCTATACTTGATAAATTAAGAGGAATGTTCTCATTTGTAATCTGGAATAAGATTTCTAAAGAAATTTTCGGTGTGCGTGATTTCTTTGGCATTAAACCGCTCTACTATGCTAATATGGGAGAAACTTTTCTCTTTGGTTCTGAAATTAAGGCACTAATTCCCCACCCTCATTTCATTAAAGAACTGAATACAAATACATTAGAAACATATCTTACATTCCAGTATTCGCCGACTGAACAGACTTTTTTCAATAATGTATATAAACTCCCTCCTGCCCACTATTTCCTATATAAAGATGGAGATATGAAAATTCATCGGTATTGGGAAGTTGACTTTCAAGTAAATCGGAAGGGTCAAACAAATCAAGATAAGACACTTGACGACTATGTAGATGAAGTAGAAAAAGTGATGACAGAATCCGTTGCGCTCCACAAGACAAGCGATGTTGAAGTCGGTAGCTTTCTCTCTAGCGGTGTAGATTCAAGCTATGTTGCGTGTCTGTCCGGTGTCGATAAAACTTTCACGGTTGGATTCGACAATGAGCAATATAATGAGATTAGTTATGCTAAAGAATTCGCACATCATATTGGGACCCAAAATATCAATAGGGTGATAAGCGCAAGTGAATACTGGGATTCGCTGCCTAAATTGCAATACCATATGGATGAGCCTTTAGCCGATCCGGCGGCGGTCGCACTTTACTTTGTATGTAAATTGGCATCGGAACACATAAAGGTTGTACTTTCCGGTGAGGGCGCCGACGAATTATTCGGGGGCTATAACGTTTATAAGGAACCTATTGAGATGACGATATATAACATAATTCCAATGCCAATTCGTCGCTTAATAGGCAATATAGCATCAAAGTTCCGTGGTAGACGTGGTCTGAATTTTTTAGTTCGCCGTGGCAAAACATTGGAGGAACGTTTCATCGGTAATGCTTATATGTTCTCCGAAAAGGAAAGAAAATCACTCCTCAACGTTAAAACAGATGCCCCATCTTCAATGGAAATTACAATGCCATTCTATGAAAAAGTTAAGGACAAAGATACTATTACAAAAATGCAGTACATCGATATTCACTTATGGATGGCGGGCGATATTCTGTTAAAAGCTGACAGAATGAGCACAGCGAATTCTATTGAAGTACGGTGCCCATTCCTAGATAAAAATGTTATGGAAGTAGCATCGCAAATACCAACAAAATTCAGAGTTAATAAGGAAAATACAAAATACGCAATGCGCCTTGCCGCTAATAGAAAGATACCATCGGCGGCGGCAAATAAGAAGAAATTAGGATTCCCTGTTCCTATTCGTGTTTGGCTCCGTGAGGAATTTTATTATAACAAAGTGAAGTCCGCATTCACTACCGACACAGCAAAAAAGTATTTTAACACGGATAAATTAGTTGAATTGCTTGATAGGCACCGGTCAAATAGGGCCGATAATAGCAGGAAGATTTGGACTATATATATGTTTCTGATTTGGTATGAAGAATATTTCGGTGAAAATTAAATTTGATGATATGAAATGAACGCAGCCCTATTAATAGGGCTGCGTTCATTCGCTTTAGGTATTTTTAGGAATAGTCAACTAGCAACATCCGCAACTATCTCTTCCCGAGCCTGATCCGTCGCCGCAGCAGCAGCAAAGAATAAGGATTAGAATGATAATCCAGCAGCAGTTACCACCGCCAAAGTTAAAACCTGACATACTCGCTAACCCCCTTTTGTTTTATATTACATAATATGAAATCAGCAATATTGTGTTACAAAATATTTAATTTGCATCCTATTTCAGAAATCAACCTGCGAAAATAAGCAAACTTATTGAAATTCGTATNTAAAGNAAGTAAATCAGAGCAATATCTAGCTGTAGGCATCTATTTTAAATTTTCCGCCCAATTTTGACTTTCACTGACCTTGACTTAAAAAGGATATTAATGTATAGTATAGCTAAGGTCAATGAAAGTCAAAGTCAAATTAAATCAAAAGGAGGAGCGTGTTAATGAAACTTACCGACATTATAGCAAGAGAAATTCTAGATATGCTTGAAAGCGAAGATGGCATCGCCCTCATACAACGCAACGAGCTAGCGACACAAGTAGGTTGTGTGCCAAGCCAAATAAATTATGTAATTACATCAAGATTTACTCCGGAACAAGGCTATACCGTTGAAAGTCGTCGTGGCGGCGGTGGATATATTATGATCCGCCGTATACATCATAACGGGAATGAGGCGATGATGCATATAATTAATTCGATTGGTGACACACTTGATGAGGCTACAATTAGAGCTATCTTAGATAATCTAGTATATGATGATTTAATATCACCAAATATTGCAACATTAATTTTAGTTGCAACTAGCGATTCAGCATTGAGGCCTCTTAACTATGAAAACAAGCAAATTATTAGGGCAAGAATTTTTAAGCGAATGTTGCTCAATGTTTAAGGGAGGAATAATTTATGTTATGTGAAAGTTGCGGTATGAGGACTGCTAATGTTGCACTGGAGCAAAGTATCAACGGGAAGAAAAGTTCTATCCGTCTATGTTCGCAATGTGCTGCTAAAGCGGGGGTTGGTTCGCTCCTTCAAAATGCTGGCTTAAAACTCAGCACAAGCAATTTAGGAAATCAGCTTGGGAGCTTCTTCTCAAACTTAAATAGTACAGAGAAGCAGGAAAACCGCTGCCCTGTTTGCAATTCAACCATTTCCACAATTGCCTCTAAAGGCAAAATCGGCTGTGCGAATTGCTATGCGCACTTTAAAACAAGTCTGCTACCGTCAATACACCGAATACACGGCAATACGAATCATGTTGGTAAAGTACCGAAATCCGCTGGTCCTCGCCTTAGACTCCGCAGTGAGCTCGCCTCATTGAAGAAGGAGCTTGAACAAGCGATAGAGCAGCAACGATTTGAAGAGGCTGCAAATATTCGTGATAAGATAAATGAAATTAAAAGAGGTGAAGATCTTGAATAAATGGTATCTAAACTTACATGAAGACAGCGAAAATGATATTGTTCTAAGCACAAGAATTCGCCTAGCTAGGAATTTAGAGCAATTCCCATTCGGCGATAATATAAGCAACGAAGATGCCATTAAATTATCCGAATTAATTAAAGGTGCTGTAACCGATATTAATCTTGGTGATAATCCACTCACCTTTAATTCGGGAATTGATATAGATGACACAACGATAAGGACATTGGTAGAAAAGCATAGTATTAGCCCCGATTTTGCTAATAATAGGAGCCATTCATCGTTGCTTTTATCCGAAGATGAATCGATCTCCATCATGATAAATGAAGAGGATCACGTTCGTATTCAAGCATTGCAAAGTGGTCTTTCACTCAATAGGGCACTTGATATAGCAAATAAAGTAGATGATGTGATTGACGCAAGGGTGAATTACGCATTCGATGAAAAACTCGGCTATTTGACAACTTGCCCTACTAATATAGGCACGGGACTAAGAGCATCAGTAATGCTCCATCTTCCCGCATATGAGCGGGCGAATATGATACCGAACCTTGCTAGTATGGTATCTAAATTAGGGCTAACTATCAGAGGTGTTTTTGGTGAAGGCAGTAACCAAAGAGGATCTATATATCAGATCTCTAATCAAATAACTCTAGGCATATCGGAAAGCGATGCAATTGCTAATCTTGAAGGAATTGTTCTGCAAATTATAAAGCAGGAGCGCCTAATGAGGAAAAGCCAATTCGATGCTAGTCCCGCATTGGAAGATGCTATCTACCGTGGATATGGAATACTCAAATATGCTCGACGCATCTCCAGTCAAGAAATGTATCAGCTCATATCTGTTTTGCGTGAAGGAATTTCTTTGGGAGTTTTTAATAAGATAGATATAGCGAAGATTAATAAGTTGGAATTTGAATGCGGTACAGCCCAATTGATTAAGAAGCTTAAAGTAGACGATAATTTAGATGAAGATGAAGATAAAAGAACTTGCGCCGATTCAAGAGATAAACTGCGTGCAAGTTTAATACGTAATTTAATTTAAGGAGGAGATATTATGTACAATTTCAATGGTTTCACAGAAAAGGCAAATGCGGCACTTAATTCGGCAATTAAATTCGCCGCCGAATTGGGTCACACCTATATCGGTAGTGAGCATATTCTATGTGGTTTACTCTCATCCGCTGATAACAGTGTTGCATATACCGTGTTAAATAAGAACGGAATTACTTTAGAATCCGTTGCGGAAAGGTTGATTCAATCGGTGGGTAAAGGCATGAGGACAAAGTTAACTCCCGACGATTTTACCCCTAGGAGCAAGCGAATTCTAGAAATGTCAATTGCGCAGGCAAGAATGCTCGGTCACAGTTACGTTGGCACTGAACATATATTGATGGCAATTCTAAAGGAAAGTGACAGCATCGCCGTCGTGCTAATTAGAGAACTTGGCGGCAGTGTTAGCACAATCTTTAGTGAATGTGGCGGGCAGATGTCGGGCATTGGCGGCGATGGAATGGCTGAAGAAATCGGCATGGGACCGCAATCTATGCAAGGAAAAGGCGCCGGTAAGAGCAATCTTGATAAATTCGGGCAGGATTTAACCGAACGAGCAAGAGCAAATAAAATTGATCCTGTAATTGGTAGAGATGAAGAAATAAATAGAGTTATTCAAGTTCTCTCCCGCCGTACGAAAAATAATCCCTGCTTAATCGGTGAACCCGGTGTAGGTAAGACCGCAATAGCAGAAGGGCTAGCTTTAAAAATTGTCAATGGTGAAGTGCCCGAAAACATCAAAGGTTTTAAAGTTTTTATGCTTGATATGACTTCGATGCTAGCCGGCACGAAATACCGTGGCGATTTTGAAGAACGTATAAAGTCAGCAATTGATGGGATGATTAAGGCTGGCGATATAATCCTATTCATAGATGAGATTCATACTATCATGCGTGCCGGTGCTACAGAGGGCGGCGCATTAGATGCTGCTAATATTCTCAAACCTCTCCTAGCTAGGGGCGAATTACAAGTTATCGGTGCTACAACTCTTGAAGAATATCGTCAATATATTGAGAAAGATAGTGCTCTTGAAAGACGATTTGAGCCGATAGTTGTAGATGAGCCATCCGAAGAAGATGCAATTCAAATTTTATTCGGATTGCGTGATAAATATGAGGCGCACCATAAGATAAAAATTAGCGACGAAGCAGTCGAAGCAGCAGTTACACTATCGAAGCGTTATATTACCGATAGATTCCTTCCCGATAAGGCAATTGACTTAATAGATGAAGCATCATCAAAGCTTAGGTTAAAGGCATTTACTGCACCGCCAAATTTGAAGGAATGTGAAGATAAAATAAAAGGCGTTCAAAAGGAGAAAGAGGCTGCCGTTAATCAGCAGGATTTCGAAACTGCGGCAAAACTGCGAGATGAAGAAAATAAATTGAAAGAAGAATATGATAATTTACGCAAACAATGGGGAGAAGCAAGTGAAGAAAGTCTAGGCATTGTATCGAGTGAAGATATTGCCGATATTGTTGCTAGTAAGACGGGAATTCCCGTCATGCAAATGACTGAATCCGAGGGTGAAAGACTACTGCGCATTGAGGAAATTATCCATAAGCGAGTAGTCGGCCAAAAAGAGGCTGTAAGCTCAATCGCTAGGGCAATTAGACGTGGCAGAGCCGGTTTAAAAGATCCGAACCGTCCGATTGGCTCATTCATATTCCTTGGTCCTACCGGCGTAGGAAAGACGGAACTATCAAAAGCATTAGCAGAAAGCCTATTCGGTGAGGAAGATGCAATGATACGTCTTGATATGTCGGAGTATATGGAGCCGCATTCTGTATCAAAGATTGTAGGATCCCCTCCCGGATATGTAGGATATGATAGCGGTGGTCAATTAACTGAAAAAATCCGCCGTAAGCCATATTCAGTTGTGCTATTCGATGAAATTGAAAAAGCACATCCCGATGTGTTCAACATTTTACTGCAAATTCTAGAAGATGGTATCCTGACCGATTCGCAGGGAAGAACTGTGGACTTCAAGAATTCTGTAATCATTATGACGTCAAATGTCGGGGCAAGACTGATTACCGATAAGAGAAGTTTCGGCTTTACTGAGGTTGCACACGATGATGAAGATAATAAAGATGAGGTAATGAAAGAGCTAAGGAAAAACTTCCGCCCTGAATTCCTTAACAGAATTGATGATATTATCGTGTTCCATAAGTTATCGAAAGAAGATATTAGGGAAGTTGCACGTATAATGCTTCAAACCCTAGCTACAAGAATGAAGGAACTAGGTATGAATATATCTTATTCCGATGAGGCAATTGATAAAATTGCTGATGCAGGATACGATCCTAGCTACGGTGCAAGGCCGCTAAGACGTGCCATTTCATCACAGATTGAAGATATGCTATCACAAAAGTTATTGGAGGGCGCTATCAAATCAGGTGACGAAATCAAGCTTATCATAAAGGATAATGAATTCGATATTGTCAAAAACGAAAAAAATCCTGCTGTTGCATCGTCATCTTCTGATGACTAATAAATAAAGAACATCGCTAGTCTGAATGACTAGCGATGTTCTTTTATTCGTATAGTTACTAGCTCGTTTATCTATTTTCAAAGAAACGGATAAATTCAACCGGAGCGCAAGGTTTGCCAAATAGGAATCCCTGTGCTAAATCAACATTTAAATCAGCTAGGAAATTGGACTGACCCTTTGTTTCGATGCCCTCAGCCAATACCGTTACCTCCATAGATTTTGCTAGATTAACAATTGCAGTTGTAATATGCTTTGATGCAGCATTGGTTTCAACATCAATGACTAGGCTACGATCAATTTTTAAGATATCGATAGGGATAATCTTGAGTGAGCTGAGTGATGAATACCCGCTCCCGAAATCGTCCATAGATATTGAGCAACCTAAATCGCTAATCTCATTGAGTATCTCTATTGTTCTGTCAATATCTTTCATCGCCATTGTTTCCGTCAATTCGATATCAAGCCATTTAGCATTTAGTCCCGTTTCATCAAGGATGTTTTTTATTGTGTTCACAATATCAGTTTCGTAAAATTGAGCTTGAGAAACATTAACAGACATTTTTACTGGAGACAACCCCTGATCCTGCCACTTCTTATTCTGACGGCAAGCTTCACGCATTCCCCATTCGTCAATTTTAGTTATCAAGCCAATTTCTTCAGCTACGGGTATGAAAGCGCCCGGTGCAACGATTCCTTTTTCAGGGTGATTCCATCTGATTAATGCTTCAATTCCCACTAGCTTTTCTGTCTTAATATCAACTTTAGGCTGATAATAAAGTATGAATTCCTGATTTTCATAAGCTTCATTTAGTTCTTCCTCTAGAAGTTCACGCTCAAGCATTATCCGCTGTATATCATCATTGAAGTATTGAAATTTAGTATTGGGTGATGATTTCGCAACCATCAATGCCATGCTAGCCTCATCAAGCATTGAAATTATATTAGGTGTATCATCATTAAACAAGCTAATTCCGCACTTAATTTCCACCTTTTCCTTTACTAGAAGTGTCAATCTAATATCACCAATGGCGGCGCTGACTCGTTGGAGCAAATCGTCAACTTGGGCAACATCATCATATTTATACATCAGTGCAAAATCATCGCCACTGAGCCGTGATAGGAATGTCCCACTATCGATAGCTGATGAAATGCTATTTGCAACTTCAACAAGCAATTTGTTACCTGCCTCATATCCGGACAAATTATTCACTCTTTGGAATCGGTCAATATCAAGAATAATGAGTGCAACTTTCTTACTACCTTGCTTTGCTTGACTGACGATATTTTCCCCTTCTAATAGGAATTTCCTGCGATTAGCAAGTCCCGTTAGCTCATCTTGGAACGTTGTTCTATCGATGATTTTATGCACATCTTTTTGGGTTGTAACATCAATGAAAGCGCCAACAATCCGTATGACCTCACCCGATGCGTTCATAGTATTCTTAAATTTCAACATAAAATAATGATAATTATCGTCCATTGTCTTTATACGTGTTTCTAAAACAAATGAATCTATCAAACCAATTGCAAGACGATTATGTTCGAATACATATTCATCTAAATCTTCTGAATGAATTCTGCTCCTTATATCATTGATATTAACCTTTTTATTTGTTTTTATTCCAAATATCCTTCGTGCCTTATTTGATAGATATATATCGTCTTCCTTGCCTTTTTCTAATACAGTAATGCCGATTTCGGCACTTTCCATAGCTAGATTGTATCTCTCCTCCGATACTGCTAGATTATAATTCATCTGCATTAATTCTTGTTTTAGCTTAGTATTTTTTGTTACATCTGTTCCGACGGATAGAATGTATTTGACGTCTTTGTCGTCTTTCAATAGCACACTATTGAAAATCACGTGCATTTTCCCCTTATCCCTAGTTCGGAAAATGAATGCGTTGTTATTATTTTCAAGTGCTTTTTTAGCTAGATCTTTCCCTGAAATATTACCCTCAAATTTCGCTTCGTGGAAAATCTTTTTAACGATAGTAATATCAAGAATATGGTGGTTCGTATCTACAACCCTCCTCATATACTCGTTAAATTCAATGAAATTTAGGTCAGTATTCCAGACTATCGTCATCGATTTAGCATTTTGTAAAATCTGCTCATAAAATGTTTTTTGCATCTCTAAATGCTTACCTATAAGGACACTCCGTATCCGCAAAAAAATTAAGATCATCACTAATATTAAGCCTACTAATATAGGCAATACTAGTTTAAGCGGAATGCAAGTTTCATTACTGCTTTCCGCATTCCCTACTGCACTCACAGATGTTAAAAAGTCGCAAAATACTGTCAAGATAGAATAAATTCTCATAAATCGATTCCTTTCGATAAATTTTAATTCTACATATAATTTTCATAATTATGTTTTGTTTTTTATATACAACTTATATTTTACCACAAATTAGACCAAATTACAATATTCGAGTTGTTTCTACATTAATTCGACATTATCAAACATTTACGATTGTACCATAAGTTTTAATATAAAGTCAACTTTACTGTATATAAACGTTAATTGATTTATTCCCATTCTAATGGTATAATAATTTGTAAAGAAAATTTTGGATATAACTTTTATAAACAAGGAGACAAGTTTTTAATGAAGAAAATGAGCAAATTCCTATCATATTACAAGCCATATAAATGGGTATTTTTAGCTGATATGTTGTGTGCAATAATAGCATCGGGTGTTAATCTTTTATTCCCGCTTATTATTCGACACATTACTAGTGATGTTCTGAGTGAAACATCGCAGAACGTCACAATTTATATATTACAAATTGCCGTGCTAATGTTATTCTTGACATTCGTTGAATATTTATGTAACTATTTCATTACATCATATGGGCATATCATGGGTTCAAAGATTGAGAATGATATGAGGAATGAATTGTTTGAGCATTTGCAAAAGTTACCGCTGAGCTATTACGATAATCAGCAAACAGGTACATTGATGAGCAATATCACCAATTCGCTATTCGATATTACTGAACTAGCACATCACGGACCGGAGGATTTGCTAATTTCAGCAACGAAATTAATTGGTGCATTCTTCATTCTGCTTAGCATTAATGTTAAGATGACGTTGTTACTATTTGCATTCATACCTGTGATGATAGTATTCGCAGCTTATTACAACCTCAGAATGCGAAAAGCATTCCGTAAGAGCCGTGATAGGATTGACGATATTAATGCTGGAATTGAAGATAGTTTATCGGGAATTAGGGTTGTTAAGAGCTTTGCTAATGAAGACGTCGAACTGCATAAATTCAGGAAGAATAGCTGGTCATACGTGCTTAGCAAGGGTAATATTTATCGCATACTAGGTAGATACCATAGCGGCATAAATGCCTTTGGATCGATTCTGCAAATTGTAGTTATTATATCGGCAGCATTCCTCATTGCGGGCGGTGAAGTAAATACCGTTGATTTAATTACTTTTGTTCTATATCTATCAATGTTCCTAGAGCCTATTAAAAAGCTTGTTAACTTTGCTGAAATGCTACAAAACGGAGCCTCTGGATTCGATAAATTCTATGAAATTCTCAATGTTAATCCGGATATATTTGATAAGCCCGACGCCATTGATGTAGATAGCATNCGTGGGGATATATCATTCAAAAATGTATCATTCCGATACAGTGACGATACTGAAAAAGTTTTTTCAGACATTAATCTTGAAATTGAAGCAGGTGAATATATCGCGTTAGTCGGTGCATCCGGCGTTGGAAAAAGCACGATGTGCAACCTTATACCACGGTTTTATGAAGCGTCGAGTGGAAGTGTATTAATTGATGGGATTGATATTCGTGATATAAAGCTTCACTCACTTAGGAAAAACATCGGTATAGTCCAGCAAGATGTCTATCTTTTTGCGGGTACTGTACTTGAAAACATCAGATACGGTAAGCCTGGGGCAACTGACGAAGAAATTATCGAGGCATCAAAACGTGCATTCGCACATGAATTCGTCATGACTCTCCCCGATGGATATGATACAGACATCGGTCAAAATGCCGTTAAGCTATCAGGAGGACAAAAACAAAGGCTCAGCATCGCACGGACTTTCCTTAAGAATCCGCCAATTTTAATTTTTGACGAGGCAACTTCTCAACTTGATAACGAAAGTGAAAAGGCGGTACAGCAATCGTTTGAAAAGCTATCTTCAGATAGGACTACCATCGTCATTGCGCATAGACTTTCAACAATTAAAAATGCCAAGCGCATTGTCGTTCTTACGCAAAACGGCATTGAAGAACAGGGAACGCATGAAGAATTACTATCACTAGGTGGAACATATTCCGAACTTTACAATATGCAATTCCAGTAAATATTTCAGCAACTAAAAAGGATTCTCCATTCTGTCCAGATCAAGAATTGTAATATTCCTACCCTTGAATGCTATTAATCCTTCATCACGCATTCTACCAAGCTCCCTAGATAATGCGCTCCTATCAACGGACAAGAATTCAGCAAGNTCTCCCCTGTTGAACGGTAATGTTAGATTTATNGTTCCGACTTTTTTATAGCAATCTAGCAAATAGGCAATTATTTTTTCCCTCATACTCTTTAATAGTAGGTAATCAATCTTTTTACTTAGGTGAATGCTCTTATTAGCTAGAATACCAAGCATGTTGCTGATAAGCCTTGTGTGAAATTCGCATGAATTACCGCACCTATTTAAAATATGGCTGTATTCGAGATAGCATATTACTACATCTGTTAAAGCCATCACACTTGAGATACTTGTTTTTATGCCTGCGCAAACCATCACTTCACCGAAATAATCCGTTTCCTTGAGGTGAGCCATAATTGTTCTCCTGCCAAATACATCTTCTTTAATTATTTCAGCGCTACCACTAATAACAATGCCGACGGAATCAATTTTGTCCCCAGCATTGAGGATATATTCACCTTTTTCATATCTTTTATATGCTGCACCAAGGCATTTAAGCATATGTATTAGTTCTATTTGAGAAACACCGCTGAATAGCATTGATTGAGATAAGACCTCAACATATGATTTCATTTTTATCATCCTTTATATTTTTTCTAATCTGTTGCCGTGGCAACAGATTTTCTTTTCTAACTATACTATAATAACATCAAGAGGTCAAGATACAGTCAACTATATCATGACTTATAAATTCAAAACATACGATGTATTTAAATATAGGAGGGAAATTATGCTAAGACAAATTATAAAAATAGATGAGGAAAAATGCATTGGCTGCGGTCTTTGTGCAAATGCTTGCCAAGAGGGTGCAATCGGCATGGTCGACGGAAAGGCGAAATTGCTCCGTGATGATTATTGTGACGGGCTGGGCAATTGCCTCCCCGTTTGCCCGACGAATGCGATTAGCTTCGAACAGCGGGAGGCTGCGGCATTCGATGAAAAGGCGGTAGAGAAAAACAAAGCTAAAACAGCAGAACCGGCAGATCTCGGCTGTGGGTGCCCTGGAACAAATTCCAAGACGATTCAGAGAAAGACCATTGTAGATGCACAACCTGCTCAAAATGCAAACGTCGCAATGCAATCTCAACTGAATCAATGGCCTGTTCAGATCTCGCTAGTGCCTGTGAATGCGCCATATTTCGATAATGCGCATTTGCTAATTGCTGCGGATTGTACTGCATATGCGTACGGTAACTTCCATAATGAATTCATTAAAAATCGCATTGCTATCATTGGTTGTCCAAAACTTGATGTAGAAGATTATACTGACAAATTGACTGCGATTATTAAGGAAAACAATATAAAGAGCGTTACCATTGTACGTATGGAAGTTCCATGCTGCGCCGGCATTGCTAATGCATCGGTCAATGCACTTCAGAGTAGTGGAAAGATGATACCATGGAGTCTTGTGACTATCAGTACAGATGGTCAAATTATAGAAGACTAAATTAAAGGGAGGTAATTTTATGTCAAATATGTTTTGTTTTCAATGTGAACAAACAGTTGGGGGAACTGGATGTACTGTTTCCGGTGCTTGCGGTAAGAAGCCCACAACATCGAATCTACAAGATGAGCTAACAAGCTCAATCATTGCTCTAGCTAAAGCGGCGGAGCTTAATCGAACAAAAGAAACCGATGAGATTATCATTAGCGCACTTTTTGTAACAATTACAAATGTGAATTTCAATGATGAAGATATTAAGGAGCACATTGCCAATGCTAGGAAAGTGCGCAACGCCATTAACCCTGCAATTATCAAATACGACCTTGAGAAATTATGGGGCGACGATGAAGATATCCGCTCACTTAAATCTCTAATCCTCTTTGGACTAAGAGGAATGGCCGCTTATGCACATCATGCTGCAAATCTAGGATACAAAGATGATAATGTAAACCAATTTTTCTATAAGGCACTAATCGCTATCCAAAGCGATATGTCGAGCGACGATTTACTAGCACTAGTAATGAAGCTAGGCGAAGTGAATTTAAGATGTATGGAATTGCTTGATGAGGCAAATACGACAACATACGGTACTCCTAAGCCAACAGTTGTGCCAAATAGCATTGAAAAGGGTCCATTCATCGTTATTTCCGGTCACGATTTACACGATTTATATTTACTACTTGAACAAACTAAAGACAAGGGAATAAACATCTATACACATAGTGAGATGCTCCCCGCTCATGCATATCCAAAGCTTAAAGCTTATCCACATTTAAAGGGCAATTTCGGAACTGCATGGCAGAATCAACAGAAGGAATTCCTAGATATACCCGCTCCTGTACTATTCACAACTAACTGTATTATGCCCGTAAAGGACAATTACGCAGATAGAATCTTTACTACTGAAGTTGTTTCTTATCCCGGCATGGTACATATCGGTCCCGATAAAGACTTTACACCCGTAATCGAAAAGGCGCTTGAACTGGGCGGTTATGCTGAAAATGTTAGGGGAACCGGCATTAACGGCGGCGAAACCGTAACAACGGGATTCGCAAGAGGAACTGTCCTATCGGTAGCGGATAAAGTCATTGATGCTGTCAAAGCTGGAGATATTAAGCATTTCTTCCTTGTTGGCGGATGCGATGGCGCAAAGCCCGGAAGAAACTACTACACTAATTTTGTTAAGCAGACCCCAAAAGATACGATCATCCTAACTCTTGCTTGTGGTAAATACCGCTTTAACGATCTTGATATTGGAGAGATAGGCGGCCTACCGAGAATTATGGATATGGGACAATGCAACGATGCATATAGCGCAATTCAAGTTGCAAGCGCCCTGGCCGAAGCATTCGAATGTGGAATCAATGAACTACCACTTTCACTTGTGCTATCATGGTATGAGCAAAAGGCAGTTGTAATTCTGCTAACTCTGCTATCGCTAGGCATAAAGAATATCTTTATTGGCCCGTCATTGCCGGCATTCATGTCACCAAATGTTCTAAAACTTCTTGTTGATAATTTTGGACTAACACCGATTTCAACACCGGAAGAAGATTTAAAGAAAATACTTGGCTAATAGAATATATAATCATATCGCCGCAAAGACTCTTGACATTGCTGCGGCGATATGGTATTATATAGAAGCATAATATAAAGTCAGGCAATGGGTTTCATCGTGGTTCATCAGCTGGGCTAAATTCTAGCAACGATTCTTTGAATTCGTGGGACGATAATTCTTTATAGAATTTATCGTCCTTTAATTTTACTTAGCTAGGTTTTATGCATGGAGGGATGATATGGGCATTAATAAACAAAAAAATGTGAAAATAGCAATGAAAGTATCAGTAATAGGAATAGCGGTCAATGTAGTTCTAACAATTTTTAAAATGATTGCCGGTATTGTATCTAATTCTAGTGCAATGGTTTCCGATGCTGTTCACTCATTCTCAGACGTGGCAAGCACAGTTGTTGTAATGCTAGGAATAAAAGCAGCAGCTAAGGAAAAGGATAGGAAGCATCAATACGGGCACGAACGAATGGAGAGCCTTACCGCATTGATACTTTCTTTCTTCCTCATTATAACTGCAATCGGAATCGGCATTGACGGAGTTGATAAAATCCGCATCGGTATCAAAGGAGGCCTAGCAACGCCGGGTTACCTTGCTTTAATCGCCGCATTAGTTTCTATCGTCATTAAGGAATGGATGTATTGGTATACAAGGGCCGCTGCGAAGAAAATTAAATCAGCGGCATTACTTGCCGATGCTTGGCATCACCGCTCTGATTCCTTATCTTCAATTGGGAGTTTTATAGGAATTGCCGGTGCACGAATTGGCTTCCCCATTCTTGATCCGATAGCTTCTTTAGTCATTTGCGTACTTATTTTCAAGGTGGCAATCGACATTGCTAGGAATGCTGCAAATCAGATGGTAGATAGTTCATGTAGTGAAGAAGTCGAAAATGAAATAACCAAAATTGCATTAAAGCAAGATGGAGTTAGATCGGTCGATAGTCTTAGAACACGAATGTTCGGCTCAAAGTTTTTTGTCGATATTGAAATCGCAGTCGATGGCAATCTCTCGATTTATCAGGGGCATGACATTGCCGAACTTGTACATGATGAAATTGAGGATCGTTTCAGCGATGCAAAGCATTGCATGGTGCATGTTAACCCATATTACGAACATGAGGGCGACGAAACTTCCGACAATGATGAAAATAAAATTAACCCACCTGCTATTGATGATAATATGTAAGGATACACGCATTATTTAATATCACGTATGAAAATGCACCTGAATTTTCAGGTGCATTTCTTCTATTTCTTATCTTCCTTATATGGAAAAGCTTTCATCATTACTTTGATTAGAATGTAGAATAATATTAATGCCGAAAATACTCCCGCTAATCCGTAAAGCATTAAATAAAATCCCATTGTTAAATTACTCATGAGTATTACCACCTTTCAAAAACAATTCTTAATGTGACAGTAACCATGGAACGACTGCAAGGACAATACCACCTGCCATTATTGAGCCAATTTGCCCCGCTACATTCGCACTGACTGCCGGCATAAGAATAAAGTTCGTCGGGTCTTCCTCTTTAGCAATTTTCTGCGCTACTCTTGCTGCCATTGGGAATGCTGAAATGCCCGCCGCACCAACAATAGGGTTAATCTTATTTTTAGAAAATAGGTTGAAGAACTTAGCAAATAGGACACCGCCCGCCGTATCGAATATAAATGCGACTAATCCAAGTCCTAAAATCATAAGGGTCTCTTTCCTTAAAAATGCTTCATATTTCATAGTTGATCCAATTGTAATGCCAAGGAAAATTGTAACTACATTAGATAGTTCGTTCTCCGCCGATTTTGCTAGTCTTTCTACGACTCCGCATTCCTTGAGCAGATTACCGAACATCAACATTCCAATTAGCGCAACACTGATGGGAGCGACAATTCCGCTTACAATTGTAACAACAATCGGGAATAAAATTTTAATCGTTTTAGAAACCTTAACTTCCTTATATTCCATTCTTATCATGCGTTCTTTTTTTGTAGTAAGCGCCTTGACAACTGGCGGTTGTATAATAGGAACAAGTGCCATATATGAATATGCGGCGACCGAAATCGGCCCAAGCAATTGCTTAGCAAATTTGCTTGCGACGACGATTGAAGTCGGTCCATCTGCGGCCCCGATAATACCGATTGAAGCCGCTGCTTCTAAATCAAAACCTAGGAAAATTGCTGCAATTATCGTGAAAAAGATACCGAATTGAGCCGCCGCACCGAAGAAAATCATCTTTGGATTTGCAAATAGCGGTGTGAAATCGACCATTGCGCCGATACCGATGAAAATCAGAATCGGGAAAATCTCAGTTAGAATACCTTTCTCATAAAATATCTTTAATATACCATCTTGTCCCTCCGACTCCCAAATTGTATTAAGTGGGAGATTGACAAGTATCGAACCGAATCCAATAGGTAGTAGTAACATCGGCTCATATTCTTTCTTAATTGCTAGATAAATTAGAATTCCGCCAATAGCATACATCACAAGGTATTGCCAGTGGAAATCTACTATTCCTTGAAGTAACTCCGAAAAATCCGGCATTAAACATTCCTCCAAAAAGTATATAATTGTAATGGAATTAATTATAGTATCAACACCATCCAATCATATATTTTACACTTTTATTATGCAATTATCAAGTCTTAATTGATGAAATAACCGATTTTTGGGGTAGTGAGTCGTTTAAATACATATTTTTATACTTAAAAAGTATTTATAATCCCCGTCTACATCTTTATAAGAAAAAATAGCTTGTAATAGAAAAACAACTTAATATCAAAATTAAGCTGTTTTCCTATATATATTTGTGTGAATTGCCGTTTCCTTTATGTATTTGCGTTTAATTTTTCCTCCCTTTGCCTATCATATTTTAATTTCGTTGCCATTCCGCCTCTTATATGTCGCTCTTTCTTATTCTTTTCTAGCACCTGTTTAACCTGTGCATGCAATTGGGGCTGAATCTTCTGCAATCTTTCGCTAACGTCTTTATGTACGGTAGATTTCGATACACCGTATTGCTTAGCCGTATCCCTCACTGTTGATGAATTCTCTATAATATACTGCCCTAATATGACACATCTCTCCTCGACATTACCTTTCAATGCTATCACCCTTACTATAATAACGTTTTGTTTCATTTATATGCTGATATGGCATTGAATATGTAGGAATATATTAATTTGATTTTGTCCTCAACTAAAGCTATATATTATACCTTTAGTATGATAAAGTTCAGTATGTTGTCAAGAAAACACGATAGCAGTTTAGTGTTTTTAGATGACTTCAACAAAATTTACTTAAACAACATAGTTTGTTTTGCGATTCTTTATTTCAACCACTTGACATAAAGCAGGCTTGAGGGTATAAGATATAATTAACTATACTAAATAAGGAGTGATAATATGCGTTTAGGTATCGCAAAGGCTCTTGAGCATAGCTCTCCCGATGAGTGGGCACATAAACATCGTCGTCTTGGGTGTGGGGCGGTTGTATTCCCCATCGACTACAATTCAGATGATAGCCTAATCAATGCATATGTAAGGGCAGCTAATGAATATGACTTAGTTATTGCGGAGGTTGGCATTTGGGTAAACCCGATTTGCAGCAATGAAAAAGAGAGGGAGCTCAATCTTGAAAGATGTGTAAATCAGCTTAAATTAGCAGAGCGCATTGGCGCAAAATGCACCGTCAATATTGCTGGATCATGCGGTGAAATCTGGGACGGCGGATATAAGGAGAATTACTCCAATGCCGCATTTGATAATATTGTAAGCAGCGTACAACACATTATTGATTCAGTCAATCCAAAGGATACTTTTTATACGCTTGAACCAATGCCGTGGATGTATCCCGATAGTCCGGAAAGTTATCTTGAATTAATTGAAGCTATTGATAGAGATAGGTTCGCCGTGCATCTCGATATAGTGAATATGATTATAAATCCTAATAAGTACTTTTTTAATGAAACTTTTATGGAAGAATGTTTTAATCTACTCGGCGATTCAATCATTAGTTGCCATGTGAAAGATGTAAGGCTAGAAAGTCATTTCACCTTTAATTTAAAAGAAGTACCTTGCGGTGAGGGGAATTTGAACATAGTCAGATATGCGCATCTTGCTAACGAATTGAGCATAGATATGCCCTTTATAATTGAACATTTAGATAGTGATGAGGAATATATCGAATCNGCAATATATGTAAAAAACTTGCTGATAAATGAAGGTATCGAATTAAAATAATGAAAGGTGAGAGTTATGAATAAAGGAGTTCTTGGTACGAATATTGTAACACAGGTTGCTATTTTAGTGCATGATATTGAGAAATCATGTAAAGAATTTGCGGAGTTCTTTGGAGTGGAGAATCCCGGTCACATCGTGACTGATGGATATGATGTCGCATTAACCGAGTATAATGGTCAGCCATCCAATGCGACGGCGAAACTAGCATTCTTCAATGTTGGGGACAACGTCACAATTGAACTAATCGAACCTGATGAAAATCCGAGCATTTGGCGTGATGACTTAGACAAAAATGGCGAAGGTGTTCATCACCTAGCGTTCAACATCAATGGTATGAAGAAGGTAGTCGAAAATTGCGAAAGAAATGGATTCCCTCTAATTCAAAAAGGTGAATATACGGGCGGAAGATATTCTTATATCGATACTACCGANGTGTTAAAAGTTAAGCTTGANTTNCTGGAAAACGATTAGTAGAAGAACAATTATAGGAATGAGGTAAATATGAGAAGCATAAAAGATACATTCACACTTAACAATGGAGTAGAAATCCCATGTGTTGGATTCGGTACATGGAATTTAGAAAATAACCAATCCGGTATTGATATAATAAAAACTGCAATTGACTGCGGGTATCGTCATATCGACACAGCGGCCGCATATCACAACGAAAATGCCGTTGGCAAGGCAGTTATCGGATCGGGACTGCCTAGGGAGGAAATCTTTGTAACTAGCAAGCTTGACAATGCGTCACACGGATATGAAGAAACCCTCATCGCATTTGATAGAACGATGAATGAACTTGGTCTTGATTACCTTGATTTATATTTGATACACTGGCCTAGACCCTATGCAATCCGAGACAGATGGAAGGAGCTAAACGAGGGCACGTGGCTAGCATTTGAGGAATTGTATAAAAAAGGACTAATCAAGGCAATTGGTGTTAGTAACTTCCTAGAACATCATCTGGAGCCCATTTTCGATAAATGCAATATAAAACCAATGGTTAATCAAATTGAAATCCATCCACAATATCCGCAACATGACATTGTATCGTTCTGCAAATCGAATGAAATACTTGTTGAAGCATGGAGTCCGCTCATTGGAGGTAGAGCATTTAAGAATCCCCTGCTAATCGAAATGGCGAAAAAGTACAATAAGACTGTTTCACAAATATGCCTTCGGTGGAGTATTCAAATGGGCGCATTGCCATTACCTAAATCATCAACCGCCGAAAGAATGAAAGAAAATGCCGACATATTTAACTTTGAAATTTCAGATGCAGATATAAACAAGATGAAGCAATTGGAGGAGCTAGGTAGCGTTGGCAGCCACCCGGATACAGCAAAATTTTAAGTAAATGAAGATAATTTAATAGCTAAAAAAGAACGC
>JGI24708J26588_10000554_pt1 | contig 30315 bp, 25 predicted proteins | sample BioPla1DNA2_FD_26588 | JGI IMG/M metagenome (IMG submission 26588) | reverse complement strand
ATATATATAACGGTTATGGATTCCGTCAACGCCTACTATTACTTCGGGTTGCCCTCAAAAGCCCATTCAGCTTATAATCATATCGCTTCCCACCTACCAGCGACTCTCTGAAATGTTATTATTAAGCTTACTCCTCTTTCTCAACGGTTTAGCATATTAACTTGTTAATTTACTAAATAATAATACAAGGTCTATCAATTGTCAACCATAAAATAAAATTCTTTATAAAATGGTTGTCGCGGAATTGACTGCGACAACCAAATAACCTCTTATTTACATGGCGCTTTATCAAAGGATGGATTAAAGGCATAGAAATTCTTAGAATCCAGTTCATCCTGTATCATTCTTAATGCTTCACCAAATCTTTGGAAATGTACAATTTCCCTTTCCCTTAGGAATCTAATAGGATCGCAAACTTCTTGATCATGAACCAACCTAAGAATATTATCATAGGTGGTTCTTGCTTTCTGTTCTGCTGCCATATCTTCAATAAGATCTGTAATAGGATCACCTTTACTCTGGTAATATGATGCAGTAAATGGAGTTCCAGAAGCAGCCACATGATATAGACCTAATGTATGGTCAACATAGTATTTGTCAAATCCACTTTCAACAATTTGTTGAGGGGATAGGTCCCTAGTTAATTGATGAACGATAGCACCAATCATTTCCATGTGCCCCAGTTCTTCTGTTCCAATATCTAGTAAAAGTCCAGCCACCTTACGATTAGTAGTACTCATTGAATACATCTGTGAAATATATCGCATAGAAGCTGCAAGTTCGCCGTCGGGCCCGCCAAACTGACTTATTATTACCTGCGCCAATTTAGGGTTACATTGTGTGATATTTACAGGGTGTTGTAATCTTCTTTCATAACTCCACATACACTAGCACCTACCTTCCCATGGCCATGGATCTCTAACCCATTCCCATTTATTTTCCGAATCTACCATATAACTATTCATCGGCCCATAGCACTTTGTATACTCTTCAACCGCTTCATTTCTAATCCTATCCATCCTCTTCCAATACTCTAAAGCTGCCTGGTCAGTGGGATGTGTATCAAGGAATAGTCTTAGGTCATCCAGTACAAAACTGGTAGCCGTAATACATGCAAATAATTTGTCTTTATTTTTATCATCCATACTACCTACAGCTCCTTCCTAGAAATTCTAAATTTAAATCCTTAAATAAAGTACCATTAGCCAAGGCCACGAACTCGTTTTCATACAGGTTCTCAAATTTTTGCCAAGGCACATAGCACATTCCTAATGGGAACCTATCGAAATCTTTTTTTCCGCAATCTCTGTCATCATAATTATCTCTTCCACATGATCGTCCCAAATCATAATCATTATCGCAGCTAACATTTTTTTGCTTATATGGAGGAACGTTACGGCCACGACCATAGTTGGCCATATTACCACGATACATCCGTCTATCCATAAATGATCTCCTTTCCTATACTTATAGCAACCCCTGTGCTTTATTGTTCTATATATATTATGAATCAAGACTAAATCAGTGCCTGTTCCTTTACAAAGAAAGTCCTAAAATGTATTCTTATATGTGATTTTAAGATATAAAGGTTTTATCCAAGCTAATGATTGACATTAAAATCTGAATAATGTAATATTTAATTACAACTTATAGTTTTAATAACAAGGGAGAATGTTTGGTGTATCATTTTATAATTAATGCAAAAGCCAGTTCAGGTAAGGGAATAAAATACTGGTGGATAATAAAAAGGGAATTAGATAATAGAAATATTAATTACAGAGCATATTTTACTAAACATAGCGGCCACGCTACTAATATAGCGGAGAAAATATGTAAAAGTAATTATGGAACTAAAAAAATAGTAATTGTCGGCGGTGACGGTACAGTCAATGAAGTAATAAACGGATTACATAACTATAATGAGATTATATTGGGCTATATTCCCTCTGGATCCAGTAATGATCTGGCTAGAAGTTTAAAAATACCCAAAGATCCCGTTGAAGCTTTAGAAAACATCCTTAAACCAAGGAAATTTCAGTATCTAGATCATGGCATGATGGAATTTATGAACAATAATATGGCTCCTAGAAAATTCGCCTGCTCCAGTGGTATAGGATATGATGCCAATGTCTGTTATGAGGTACAAAAGTCTACTCTTAAGAAGCAATTAAATCGAATCGGAACTGGCAAATTGGTATATTTCCTTATCGCCATCAAACAAGCTCTGGGAATAGATTTTATGGATGCTGAAGTGATTATTGACGGAGAGCAAAGATATTTTTATAAGAAAGTTCTTTTGCTATCTGGAATGATACATAAATATGAGGGAGGCGGTCTACCCATGGCTCCTTCTGCCAATCCCTCCGACGGCAAATTAAATGTAGTTATTGTCCATGGATTAAGTCGGCTGAAGATTTTAGCTTTTTTGCCTACTATTATATTCGGTAAACACATTCATGTAAAAGGAGTGGAAACCTTTATATGCTCCAGCGCAGAGATTAAAGCAACTAAAGACATGGCTACTCACACAGATGGAGAAGTACCTGCTATCTGTTCACATATTAAGTTAAGCAATGTCCCCCATCAAATTCGAATGATAACATAGAAAGTTGGTTGTATTATGCCTAGACGCTCTTATACTAATATTTCATTGTTAATAGTAGTGTTAAGTATGGTAACTATATTAGCACAATTTATAACTTATTATTTTATTGCTTCCCCCTATGTGATTATTGGGATATCAACTATAGTTTCCATATTTAGCACCCATATTTTACTAAACAAGTCCTTAACCTATGAAACTGGTTTTATTTATTCATTACTTACATTATTTGTTAGCTTGATTATAACCTTAATGACTTACTACAGTAAGGACCAGTCTATTTTTCCTTATTCCGGTCTTCTATTTGCAATTGTCTTTATCAACTGGTTTATTCCTAGCCTTCACTGTTTCATCCGCAACATGCTTGATACCGGTGGAAGAATTGGAGGCTATTACTCCTTCTATAGAAATCATAGCATAGTTTTAATAATCTTTTACATAGGTATCTTTATATATGGTTTTATTTATCCTGAGGCAGTTCAAAGGTTCTATCCATTACCATTTACATTTAACCATGGAAATATAATACCTTTTAATATACTTTCTGCCCAAATTGAATTATACATCTATCACCAATTACCATTATCCGATATCTTAATTTACCTATTTAGCAGAATAGCAATTTTTGCTCCTTTTGGTTTTTATATCGCACTAGTTACTAGGAAAAAATCTAAACTCATAAGATTTTTATTGTACTTACTCATCCCTGTAATCATTGAAACTATCCAGTATTTTTATGCTAGCTCATATTCTGATATTGATGATATTATCTATGGACTTATTGGCTGTATTCTTGGGGGCTTCTTATTCCAGTTAAAAAACTATGTATTCCGCTTGTTTTCTGGACAAGATTTCCTTGCTACTAGGCATAGATATAGTAATTATAATCGGCCCCTACATTTTTAACATATTTTACTCCCCTTTATTGCTCCAGAATTCTTCCAAGACAGGATACATAGATGTTTGGTTAACATAAATATTGGGAAACCATTCCCTAGGAAATAAGTTTTGATACTGTTTAAAACAAAATCTTTCATCCAATAGCAAGATTGCCCCTCTATCTTCCTTGGTACGGATTACCCTCCCTGCTGATTGCAAAACCTTATTCATACCTTGATACAGATATGAATATTCAAAACCCATCTTATTTCTCTCGTCATAATAAGCCCTAAAGAGTTCTCTTTCATTGCATACCATAGGAAGACCAGTCCCTACAATTACTGCTCCAATCAACCTATCATTTCTAAGATCAATTCCCTCGCTGAAGATGCCTCCCATTACACAGAATCCGATTCTGCTTTTGTCTGGAGCTTCTACGAATTGATTTAAAAACTCTTCTTTTTCTTCTTCTGTCATCCTGCTACTTTGCACAACTAAGCCCTCCAGCTGGTTATCAGCCAGCAGGACTATCTCCTCCATCATACTATAAGAGGGGAAGAACACCATGTAATTTCCAATTTTGGCCTTAGTAAAATCAATAATATAATCTAATATCTTTCTATATTCCTTCTCCGATCTTCTTGTATACTTGGTACTTACATCAGTGCCAATCATTATTAAACGGTTATCCGGTAAAAATGTTGAAGGGGCATAAACAGCATAATCTTCTTCACTTCCTCCCAATTGTTCCTTATAATACTTTATAGGTAAAAAGGTTGCAGAAAATAGAATTGAACTTCTGCCCCTCTCTAGACAGTTCTGCATATTCTTAGAGGGATCCATACATTGCAGTTTAATCCTAAAATTATTATCATTATCATAATCTGTATAGATGGTGTAATTATCATCCAATATTTCAAATATATTAAGAAAGTGTCTGACATCTAAAAAAAGTTTCATAAGCTCTTCATTTCCCTCAGAAACTACATGGTCCTGCAGAAATACTTCAAATTCCGACATCAAACCCAGTAAATGATAGGCAAAATCAGAGATATTCTCCACTATCTCGAATTCATCACACTCTCTCTTTAATTTTAGAAGATCGCTATTACAATTATTTAAATGTTTGGCCAATTCACCACTAATATTTTTAACAATGTTTTTTACAACTAAGAAATCTTCTTTTACCAGTGTTGCACTGTACATCTCCCTGGCCCTATCTACCATATTATGGGCCTCGTCAATTAAAAATACATAATCATTCTTTTTCTCACTGGCGAAAAATCTTCTTAGGTATACATTGGGATCAAATACATAATTATAGTCACATATAATTGCATCGGCCCATAAAGCTACATCTAAACACATTTCAAAAGGGCATACCCCATACTTTTTAGCGTATTCATTGATAAGATCCCTAGATATATCATTTTTATTTAATAAAAGGTCATAGACTGCATCATTAACTCTATTATAGTAACCCTTTGCCCTCTCACAAGCCACAGGATTACAGTCAGGCTTATCTAGAATACATATTTTTTCCTTGGCGGTTAATGTTACAACCTTCATATTTAGTCCTTTTTCACCAAGCATACGAAAGGTATCCTCTGCCACTGTTCTGGTTATGGTTTTTGCCGTTAGATAAAATATCTTACTAACCAGATCCTCTCCCATGGCTTTAACAGAAGGAAAGACTGTGGATATGGTTTTACCTACACCAGTTGGTGCTTGTATAAAAAGCTTTCTATTCCTGAGAATTGTCTTATAAACATCAGTAACCAGCTTTTTTTGACCCTCTCGATAAGAAAAGGGGAATTCCAACCCTTTAATGGACTGATTCCTTTTCTTGGTCCAGTTAATCTGCCATACAGCCCATTTACTATATTCATAGATTAGATTATTAAACCATTCTTCTAAATCATCATAGGATAATACCTCTTCAAAATAGCGCAGGTTTTCAGTCTTAAGATTACAATAGGTTAGTCTTATACCTATACTTTTATGGTCATGTTGTTTAGCGTATATATAGGCATAACACATTGCCTGGGCTTTGTGAACATCTATAGGAGCTTTTAAATGGGATAGGTCCATATACATACCTTTGATTTCATCAATGGTAATAGATGGAGGAGGCACAATCGATGCATCATCTTCTAATAAGGCAAAAATATTATTCTGAACTTCCTCATTAATTATAATACCATCAGCTCTACCTTCCACAGTTAAATCTATAGTAATACCATCCCTGGTAACTGGCATAGTAATACTTAAAGGTACTTCTGCTGTATAATTGACACCCATGCTTTTCTGGATTTTCCGATGTATCCTGCTTCCTTCATGCATGGCATCTACTTCATACCTAACTCTTCTATTGTCAATATCCCCTGACCTAAGGATAAACTCAACAAGGTTACGTACCGATATTTTAATCTGATAATTATTAGTCAACCCCTGTACCTCCTAAATTACTATATATAAAAAGCATCCTTAAGTCTTTCTTTTAAGGATGCTTGTATATAGTAATAATATATCAGATTATGAACAAAAGTTCTATGCATTTCTAGCTTACATATTACCTTTATATATTACCTATCATAATATTCATCATAATCATCATCTAAACCATTTAAATAGTTAACAGTCCAATAATTTTTATTGTTCACCCTCTTTGTCTTTGTTTGGGCGCGTCTTGGTCTTTCAAAATCATCCTCTCGAAGTTTCCTCTGTAAGGCCTTTTTCTCCCGTTCTAAACGCTTTAGCGTCTCTAATTTGTCCGACTGTTCATTCAAGTCCTTACCATTGGATCGTTTTCTTCCTTCACCATTCTTCTGCCCAAAAGTAACATTATCCTCCTCTTCATCTTTCAGTACATACGTGTTTTTATAAGAGCTTTTTCCTACATTTTTTTTGGACTTGATTTGATTATAGTCCTTTTTACTTTTTTGCTCTACACTATTTTCTCTAATCATTCTTTCATTAGCATTGGCTGTAGCCACCAAAATGAACCCCTCTCTAAACAATTTCTGCACATATAATCATCTGTGCTTCCACAATTTAATTTTATGCTTTTTTATTATAAAGTCAATATAATTTTAATAAAAATTTTTATATTTAGGTTGCATTTTTTTTCTAAATCTGATACATTCTAAATATATATTTCTCCATATATTTTGGAGGTAAAATCAAAAAGCGAGGTAGTATTATGAGCGATCACAATCACAATGGCAGTTGCGGCTGCGGACACAATCATAGCCATGAATTTGAATATGATTCTATTACTTTATCATTAGATGATGGCAAAGAGATAAATTGCGCTGTATTAGAGATATTTACAGTAGAGGGCAAGGATTATATCGCCCTTGTTCCTGAAGATTCAGAAGACGAAGAAGAAGGTAATGTGTTCTTGTATCGTTACATCGAAGAAGAGAACGGAGAGCCTCAACTACTTAACATTGAAGATGATGACGAATTTGAAGCTGTTGCTGATGCTTTCGAAGAGATCCTTGATGCACATGAATTCGATGAAATGTTTGATGACGATGACTTCGATATCTTTGATGATTTCGACGATGAAGATGAAGAATAATAGTCCCATAATATAAAGACTATTTGTCCAATATACCTGCAGTAAATCAAAATAAAGAACCATAAGCACTATGATATTAACTCATTAATGCCTATGGTTCTTTATTTATTGTATCTCAGCTATAAATCTAGAAGCTTCCATGGTTTTATTATAACGCTCCTTGCTACTATAAATATATAGATGATCCTTGGCCCTAGTCATAGCCACATAGAAGAGACGCCGTTCTTCTTCAATATCCGCATCCAGTATAGCCTTTTTATGAGGGGTAATACCTTCGTTAGCATCCACTATAAAGACCACATCAAATTCTAATCCCTTGGAACTATGCATGGTGGCAATTGTGACGCTGTCCACGTTTTTGTTTCGGTTTTCTTCAAATTGCCTCAACAATTCTTCTTTATAGTCTTTCATATATTGAAGCCACTCACCAAAGCTTTCAAAGTTTTTAGCATTTTCCTGTAATTCGTCTAATACATCTAACAGTTCCTCATACTTGATTTTTCTAAGCTGAGCATATTCCTGTAAATATTCCTCGTACCCTATTCCCCTCCTAATATAATTCACAGCTGCATAGGGTTTCATACGGCATAGCATAGCCAAATCATATTCCAGCTGATCTAGCCTTTCCAGCATCCAATTCTTATCCTCATAGTATTCCTTGATATCATCTAGATTTACCTCTGGCCTATCAAAGCATTCACGGCTTACATATCGCTTTGGCTTATTAATTATTTGCAGAAATAATCTGCGATCCCAGTTACCCATGGCTATCTTAATATAGGATATAATATCCCTGGCAATCCAATGGTCAAAGATATTTGGTAGGTTGTCCTTCATTCGAAAGGGTATATTATATTCCATTAATTTATGAAGTAGGGCCTCAGACCCCATATTAGTCCTAATAAGAATTGCCATATTGTTTAAAGCAATACCTTTTTTGTTTAGCTTTATTATCTCCTCTGCCAATGTTTTATTTTCCTGGGTTAAAGTTTCAAAATTTTTAATAACAATACTACTTCCACTGGCACGAACTGCATTAACAGCCTTATCATATCTCTGTTCATTATTCTTAATTAACTTGGATGATGCTGCCACTATATTGGCTTGGGAACGATAATTTTTATCCAATAAAATTCTCTTGCCATCTGGATAATCCTTGGGGAATTTTAGCATAATCTCTGGTTTTGCACCGCGAAAACGGTAGATGGATTGATCATCGTCTCCTACGATAAAGAGATTATTATGGGGCGCTGCCAACATTTTAACTATTTCATATTGAATTCTGTTGATATCCTGAAACTCATCAATCAATATGTATTGAAATTTATTCTGCCAAAGGGCCAAGATATCTTTTCTCTCGGATAGGAGTTGATAACATAAAACCAGCATATCATCAAAGTCTATTAGATTGGCCCTACGGAGTTTCTTATCATATTCTTGATATATTTTTTTAAAAACATCACTGGCACAATGGGAAGAATAATAATTTGCCAGGTCAATCTGCTCCCCCTTTACCAAGCTTATCTCAGATGCTATGTCTGATATAAATTCCTTCTCATCCTCATATTCCAGGTCCAATCTTTGTATTGTTTCTCTTAAAAATTGATTCCTAACCTCCTCCCTTACAATATTGGAGGCATTAAGGTGATAAGCATATTTTAATATAGTAAAAAATATAGCATGGAATGTTCCATAACTTACTGCAGTATAGTTAACCTTCATCCTTTTAAGGAATCTATCCTTCATCTCATTGGCAGCAGCTTTGGTAAATGTAATTACAAGAATATGCTTCTCAGGTATCTTATATTCTTCTATCAGATACCTAGTTCGCTCTGTTATTACAAAGGTTTTCCCTGAGCCTGGCCCTGCTAGAACTAACATCGGCCCATCTTTATGCTGCACTGCTTGCTGCTGCGCCCNATTCATCTCCATATCTTACCTCTTTCCCTGCACCTAATAACTCTAATACACATTTTATAAATATATTTTATAAAGCCCTTCGCAAGAGTTGTGAAGGGCTTTTTTGTACATTACATTTACTACTTATTAACTCAATTTTTCTATAGCTTTTTTAATTCTACTTAAGCTTTCTTCCTTACCTATGATGCTCATTATCTCATAGGCACCCCCAGGGGTCGATTGTTTTCCTGATACAGCTGTTCTAATTGGCCATAAACCTTGACCATTCTTAATCTCTTTCTCCTTAATATAAGTCATTATGACATTCTCAATATTATCCTCAGAATAGTCGTCCAAGGCTTCAAAACGAGGCAATAGTTCCTGTAAAACCCCTAAGGAACTTTCAGCCGTAGTTTTCATCTTCTTATGGGTATAGATAGCTATATCATAATCTGGCAGTTCCTCAAAGAAATCAATCATATCTTTAATATCACAAAATGTCTCTATTCTGGTTTTAACTAAAGTTGCTATTTTTCTTAGATCCAAATCCTTCTTAATAACTTCTTTTATATATGGCAGGGCCAGACTATAATATTTATCAAACTCCATGTTTTTAATATATTCACCGTTCATCCAGCGTAACTTTACCATATCAAAGACTGCTGGTGCTTTATTAATATTATTATAATCAAATTCCTCTATTAATTCTTCAAGGCTCATAATCTCCTTATTACTTTGAGGACTCCACCCCAGTAATGCAACGAAATTAACAATGGCCTCAGATACAAAGCCCTGCTCTAACAGATCTTCATAAGAAGAGTGTCCACTTCTTTTACTTAGCTTCTTATGTTCTTCATTGGTTATTAAAGGACAGTGAATATATACTGGCTCCTCCCAACCAAAATCTTGGTACAGTCTTGTATACTTTGGTGTTGAGGATAGATATTCATTCCCCCTAACCACATGGGTTATTTTCATCAAGTGGTCATCTACCACATTGGCAAAATTGTAGGTTGGATAACCATCTGATTTAATCAAAATCATATCATCTAATTCTTCGTTCTTAACACTTATCTCACCAAAGATAACATCCTTAAAGGTAGTAGTTCCCTGGACGGGAATATTTTGGCGAATAACAAAGGGAACCTTATTAGCTAACTTCTCCTCTATCTCTTCTTTAGATAAATGAAGGCAATGCTTGTCATACTTAGTGATTTCCTTAACTTCATTATCTTCATCTCCATCTTCGCTACCAATTGTACTTTTTAAAGTCCCTAATCTTTCCTTAGAGCAAAAACAATAATAAGCAGCACCCTTTTCTACCAATTGTTTAGCATATTCTAAATATATCCCTTTGGCAAATCTCTCGCTTTGGACATAAGGGCCATAACCGCCATCCTTATCAGGTCCTTCGTCATGAATAAGTCCTGTTCCTTGTAGGGTACGGTATATAATATCTACTGCGCCTTCAACATATCGTTCCTGATCTGTATCCTCTATTCTTAAAACAAATGATCCATTTTCATGCTTTGCTATCAAATACGCATATAAGGCAGTTCTTAAATTTCCAACATGCATTCTCCCTGTAGGACTGGGAGCAAATCTGGTTCTGATTGTAGCCATATAAATCCCTCACTATCGATTATAATATTTTAGTTTACTCGGTTTTATATTAATTATTAAATATAGTTTCCCTCAAGAATTTGTCTAAACATTGGATCGCTCATAAAATCACCCAGCATATCACTTAATAAGTATATTGCTAGAATGAAATAAGCCAGTAGAAAAATTAAAGTTGCCCTAGCCCAATTTTTCCGACTTATAGATCCTTCCTTTTGAAAGGCCCATACAAATAGCATTACCAAACCAATAATCCATCCAACTATTGGTATAAAAAACAAACCATAAGTACCCAACCAATGTAAAAAAGGTATAGGCTCTTCCCTTGCTTCCTTTAATAAGGTCTCATTCCCATGGGTTTTATTTTCATTATATTGAAATGGTTGTTCTTTAAAAGAACTTCCACAGTATTCACAGAAATTAGCATCAACATTCATAGTACTACGCCCACAAGTATTACAAACCATTCTCACACCTCCAAGACACTAATCTACTTATCCTGAACATTATATCATAACCCGTATAAAAATCAAATTAGAGTTTTTATTTTAAAACAATAAACTATAAAAAGGTTGCTGAAAAGCTATCACCTCTTTTCAACAACCCCTTAAGCTTTATATAACTTTTATTAATTCTTAAATTGGATATATTGCGAAATTAACCATCAGTCCTCATAGCCTCTATGGCACTTATCTTGGTCGCCCGTCTAGCTGGAAAATATCCAGATATTAAACCGATCATGATAGCAATAATTAGTGCAATAAAAGGTAACCAGATTGGTATTATAGAAAATGCTGTATTTTCCATGTTATACATATAATTACCTGACATAAGGGCTTTAAAAATCGGTTCACCAAACTTATTGACAAGTATTGAGGCCACATACCCCAGGCCAATGCCAATTATTCCTCCAATTAGCCCAATCATTCCAGCTTCAAATAGGAATAACTTTCTTATATCCTTAATTACACAGCCCAATACTTTCATGATACCAATCTCTCTGGTTCTTTCGTAAATTGACATAACCATGGTATTGGCAATACTTATTGCAGATACTATCATTGCCACTGCACCTAATGCACCAAGCACCATTTGCAAGGTATCAGATGCCTCGGTTAAAGGGGCTAAGTCACTAACCAAACTATAGGATTTAAAGCCCAGCTCCTCTATAGCACTCTGAACCTCTTCAACATGCTTTACATTATCCACGTTAACCATGATACTTTGGTATTGACTAAGGGATTTTAAAGCCTTCTTACGATCTTGCAATGACAATGTATTACAGTATTTCATATAGATGCTTTTAAAATACTCCAAATCCATATATGTGTTCCAATTGTAATCACTGTTGGTTTCTTCCATCTTAGCTACATTCTTTATCGGTAAAGAAAATTCCCTCTGCTGAGCTACAGGATATTCAGAGAACCTTAATACAATTTTTTCTTTTTGTAAATCCAGTTCAATTTCTTGCCAGAACCTTGATTTAGGATCATAAAATTCAGGGGCATTAGAACCAAAGACAATTACAGATTTATCTTCCTCTGTAGGATATTCCCCAAACTGTAGGGCTGGAAAGTCAAAATCCTTAAAGGTAGAGCTATCCATAGCAGTTATATTTGCCCAACCTTGATATTTACCAGAGTAAAGGTTTGCACTCTTTCTTATAACTGGAGACACAGCCCTAACATGGTCTATTGTCTTGATTTTGGCAACAACCTCATCATTAAGTTCTTGTTTCCTGCTTCCAATATACCTACCATCATCATCAAATTCATATTGGTCAGCATTCACATTAATAGTTGTTAAGCTTCCCCATTGCATAATCTGAGACTGATAATTACTGCCCATTCCAATACCTATTGATATCATGATAATAATAGATAGGGTTCCAATTACTACTCCCAATACAGTAAGCAGTGTTCTTGCCTTCCTCCTGGATAGATTCTTTAAACCCATTATAACCAAATCACTAATCCTCATATAGGTCAATTCCTTTTTTAATTTTTCGCCTTGCCAATAAGGTACCTAAACCTACACTTGCTACCAGTACCGCAACAGAAATCACTATAATAAACACCCAGGAAGATAAAAGCGGATCTTTAACTTCTTCTATCCCCATGCCCATAGTAGGGTCTACCATCATTCCTTCTTCAAAGTCAACATAGCCCTCTTCAACAATATCTATATCCATATATTTAGCTCCTCCATTCTTCAGGCCTTAACCCCTATTATATTTAAAATTGTTCCTCTTCCTTTTTGCGAAGTTTGACTTTATATATGCTAATAATAACTTTTCTAGTAATAACACAAGCTATTAAAAAGAATACTACTTCAATAATAGCAAATAGCCATACTGGTAAGATGGGTTTTTTAGGCTCTGGTACTTGTGGTGCAAAAACATCATCATAATCAATATCAAAATCATCTTCCCATTTAAGTTCACCCATCACAAATTGTTCAAACTCCTCAGTTATGGAGAGCTCATCTCCGTTACTATCTTCAAATGTAATAGTTAACACACCTTTAGCTATACCTTCTACCAAAGGTATAACTTCAAACTCTTCATAAGAAGATGAACCAGCCGTTACATTACCAACAAGGAACATGCTGCCATCGGCTTTTACAAAATCACCACTGACTGTAGCAACCACATTGTTTAATGTGGATTTACCCATATTATAAAATTCAAAACTTAGAGTAGCAGGATTATTTACTTGTAGATCCCCATCCCAGGAATATACACTTACATAATCTACTACAGGTCGGTAATTCTCCACCACTTGTAGATTAAGTTTTTCTGTCTTTGTTACTCCAATCTCTCCTGTCTCAGGATTGGTTGCAGCACCATCAAACTCATAATTTATCTTAATATCAATTGGATAGGTTCCTGTGGATGCATCTGCCTTGACCTTAAGCTCTATTGTATTTTGAACAGATTGACCCGGAGTAATTTTATTTATAAAGAAACTATTACCTCCTTGAGTGGGAGCAAATACATTCTCATTCTGCGTAATGGTTACAGTAATATTCTTTGCCACTGCTGAAGAGTGAGTATTATGTAAGTCAAAGGTAAAATTGAAAGTAGATCCTGCCTTAATCTGTTCAACATCAGTAGAGTATTGGCTAACAATTAGCTTAGGCATACTACTGGAATTCTCCGCTTCATTCTGAACATCAAGTATAGGTATTTTAATAGCCTCACCTTCAGGTTTTCCTTCATAGGTATATCTTATCTCCAAATGGTTTAAACCTTCGTTTATTTGATCTGATACCATAAGAGGTATGGTTATTCTTTCCTTGGTACCACCCTTAAGCTCCTCTAAATATATATATGGCTTGGGGTTTCTTGGAATAAAAGTAGTATCTGAAAGATTATTTAAATAGATTTTTACATCTTTTATATCATACTGACTTTTATTTTCCATATCGAAGGAGACCTCTAGACTCTCTCCTGCCATAGGTTTAGCTGGCTTTTGGGTTACAGCATCAATAATAATATTTGGCTGAGTTAATATCTCCAAATATATTGTTTTACTGCTTGTTAAGGTCATTCCCAGTTCATTGGTATAACTAATATTGAGCTTTAATTCATTTATTCCTCCTGTGATATCCTTGGATACTATTAGAGGTATCTTAACATCTACACTGTCATCTTTTCGTATATTCCTTACTTCTATTACATCGGTAAAATAATTTTTAATAAATTTATCTGCTCCAATACTAGATGGATCTACTGAGACTGCAACGTCATTTGCCATAGAACCACCATAATTACGAATAGTTGCAATCAAGATAAAATCATCGCCAGGCCACAACTCGCCATTATAAGTAACACTGTCAATATCCAGTTTAGGTGCAATATCACCCTCAGCTACCTCTATTGAAATATTGTAGGTGTCAGTTAGTTCCGTTCCCGCTGCTGTCTTATAAGTAAAATCCACTGGAATAGTTACTACTCCAGTATTGGCTGTTGGTAAAATCCTTATGGGCAGTGTCACCGCATACTCTTGATTGGGCATCAAATCTCCAATCTTAATCTTCTCAGCTGTATATCTATTAACAATGCCATTCTCACCATAATTTAACTTTATGTATATATTATGAGCCTTAATTTCACCTTCATTTTTAATATAAAATGATAGCTCTGTATCATTTCCCAAGACCGCATCCTTGCTGGACACCTTACTGATGGTTAGTTGTGCAGGAGACTTCTCCTCTGTTATTCTTAAATTAATATTTAGAGGAGTTGTTATAGTTGTAAAACCTTCTTTATCAGCAGAATAAGAATAAGCTTGATATGTAAACTTTAATGTAATAGGATAATATCCAATTTTGGCAGTATCATCAACTATAACATCAAATTTTACAGCAGTTGTAGCGTCTGCAGTTATACCCGTAGTCACATTATCATAATAGTACAACTGGGGTCTTGATATAGTAAATGGTGTATCGTCCTCTGTTTCTAAACTTATCGATACATCAGCTAAATAAGACTTCAATGATTTTATTGGTATTGTTATAGTATTCTTCTCTCCCGGTTTCACAACCAAATCGACATTCTCAGTAGCTATAACAATAGAATTTTCAGCCTGCACTGTAATATCTTTGCCAAGCACTCCCATTCCCACTAGGAATATGGCAATCGCAGCAATAATGACTTTCTTCATCCTCATTCTTATTCCCTCGACTTCCTTATAAAATTATTATTGTCTTAATCTTTATCATATTGTTTATCTATGTCTCCAATGCTTCTGGACTGCTCAAAAGATGAGGAGCCTGCCTTGTAATATCATCTTCCTCCTGCGATACAGCAGTTTCTTCCGTCATATCATTTAATTCTTCTATTGTAGATTGGGCAGTTTCAGATTGAGCACTTTCAGACTGGCCAGGCTTAGATGTAACTTCAATTTTTTCCACTCTACCATCTAGAATATGTATGATTTTATCTGCATATTCCGCCATACCTCTGTCATGGGTTACCATAACTATGGTCTGATTATTTTTCTTAGCCATATCTTTTATTAAATTCATTACCTCTCTAGAGGTCTTAGAATCCAGATTACCTGTAGGTTCATCGGCAAATACAATTTCGGGATTACCTACAAAGGCCCTAGCTATACCAACTCTCTGCTGTTGACCACCACTCATCTCTTTGGGCTTATGCTTCATTCGCTCCCCTAAACCTACCTTAATTAATATATCCCTGGCCAACTTCCTTCTCTTCTTCTTTCTAACATGCTGAAACACCAAAGGTAACTCTACATTCTCCAAAGCAGTCATCGAATTTAAGAGGTTATAGGACTGAAAGACGAAACCCAGATGTCTTTGCCTAAACTTAGCAAGATTTCTTTCACTCATCTTCCCAATATTCTTACCTTTAATATATATCTGCCCACTGGTAAGCTTTTCGATACCCGCCATTAAATTTAATAGAGTCGATTTTCCTGAACCTGATGCCCCAAAAAGGCAACAAAATTCACCCTTATTAATAGTAAAGCTGGCATTATCCACAGCAGTGATTCGCTCACTACCCATCCGGTATACCTTTCTAGCTTTTTTAACTTCTATAATAACTTTTTCGGTCTTACTGTTCATTTTAGCACCTTCCTAATGCGACATGAAATCTCACCGCTTCTTTATTACGATACATAAAAAATCTTAAATAATAGCTAATATTATCTTAAGTTTTTCTTACAATTTAACCCCACTTTCATTAATTCATTTAATTACTTAATTATACTATATTTTTGTAATTAAGTAAATTATTCTCTGTTTTAAAAAAGCATTCCAATATTTAAGATTAATCTCCTCCCTATAGATAGATTGCTTTTTAGCTTGCTCCACAGTTCTCTATAAAACTTCTCTACCTGTTGTAATTCAGTTAAACTTATGCCTTCTCTACCATAACGGGCTTTCCTGGCTATTTCAATGCAAGACAATAAGTCACTCTCATTAATATAGGCATACTGACCCTCTATCTGGTCTGCTTCTGCTGCATCCTCTAAACTTATTTTATCCTTGGATATAAGGTTAAGGAGAATAAATACCTTCTCTATATCACTATATAGATATAAGGCTTTTTTATTATAATTACCGTATGCAGAATTTAGATTTTTTCTACGGATTATAATACGGCTTACCAATACAATTATTAATCCCAATAAGAATACAGCCAATATACTGGCAACTGATAAAAGATTAGATGCCTTATCATCTAATTGCTTCATAGCCTCATGTTCAATTTGCCTATCTGTTTCTCTGGGCAGATCTGTTGGTTCTAAGATATCAGTTGGCTCTGGAGCAGCAGTGGGATCAGGAGTGATTGTTAAGGTTGGTGTCAAGCTGCTGGCATCTTCTATTTCATCTTGTAATAATAACATATCCTCCATAGCCTCTATTGTTCCCTGCACAGCAGATGAAGGCGTGAATTCGATTGGTACCCATCCGCATCCATTAATATATACTTCTACCCAAGCGTGGGCGTTATAATCGCTAACAATATACTCTCCATATTCAACCTTCTGGTCCATATAATTAGAATTAGAATAGGTCCTTACATCCTGCTGACCTAAATTATTACTCTCCGGGATATTGCCAAGGGCATAACCTTCTACATAGCGGGCAGGAATACCCATGGCTCGTAATATAAGGGTAGCTGCTGAGGCATAATGGGCACAATAGCCTAATTTATTTTCATAAAGAAAATACTCTACAAAATCCTCCCCCTGCGGTAGCAAGCCAGGACTTAATGTATATTCAGTACTATTATGAAGATAATATTGTACATACTTAATACGTTCCAGCAAACTAGAAGCGTCATTGCGGTCATAGGACATGGAAAAATCATTCTTTAACTGCTCTAATCCTCTTTCAGGAAGCTTGGTATAGACATCATAGACATAATCCTGATACATTTTCTCAAATTTTATATAATTACTATCCCTTAGATTAAGATTGGGATACCAACTAGAGCCATAATTATCTTCTATCAATAGATTATAATAAAACATCAGTTCATAAGTATTCTTCCTGCGAACAGGCTTAGCATAAAGATCATCCCTATATTCCATATCATCTCTTTTATTAAAGTCTGTAAAATACGGAGCATAGATAAAATCTCTATTGGCATTTATATATTCAATTAGAATCTTACCCTCTTTGAAGCCATATAATCCCTCTGGAAGTGTAAGCCCCTTGTTATACTCCCTAGAGTTATCAAGTATAGAAATGCTTTTTAAAAGCCATGGGATTTGATTCACAGGCCTAANATCCCCATTGGGTATTTTCTTTAGTAAATCTTCATACTTATTTCTAACCTCTTGGGAGGCTTCCGTCCATCTATCCCCCATATACTCTAGGCCCACATACCCCTTCAAATACATACCTTTGCCAATAGCCTCCTTGGGCATTCTAAGATGTAAATGCTCTTGCCCTGTATATCTGACTTCCCCTACTCTGCCTAATAGGCCTCCTCTTAACCCTCCATAGGACTTATCCTTTTCAACCGTTATCTTCCAATCGCTAAACTGATTTGATATATCATCAAAGTTAAGCTCAGTTAGAAAAGTTTGCAATTCTTCCTTCTTCTCAGGTATATAGGTTACCTTGTAATAATCCTCTGGAGCAAATAGGAGTCTTATAATTGCCATTATTCCTAAGCTAATAGCGCACAGCAGGATGGCAACATTTGTATTAACCCTTTCAGCATTTATTCTCTCTGCCTTCTGCATACTATGAAATCTTGGCCCCTGCAGCTTTAGCATAAATAATAAAACAATCATTAATGTTATCAGATAAACACCTGAAGGTACTAAGCCAACCAAAAAATTGGCCGCCACTGGTATTATCATAATTACAACACAAAGATTAATCATCCATCCCCGTAACATAGACATGGTAAGAAGAGCAATAATTGGTATCATTATTGCTATGATAACTAGGGTGACATCCTCATACATACGGCTGTAATCAGCTACATATTTTATAATATTAACTTCATAGTAATCATTAATTTTATTTATAGCATAATTTTCAAAGATATAAAAACCATTTTCAAACTGTTTCCATCTCTTACTTAGAAAAAAGGCGTAGACCAGTAGTAGAGATAATATCTTCCATATGCCATAGGCTTTCCCTCTAAATAGAAAATACATTATTAGGCAGGCAATAAAGGCCACCGCATTTAAACTAATAAATGACACTGGAAGATCAAAGGTCTCTACTAAAATAGAAATTATTGACCAATTCCCCATAAAGATAGCAATAAATTGGGTGAACATTAAATATAAGGGGTATCGCCCCCCTTTAGAATTTATACTNTTTAGATTAGCTTTGATGCTTATACCATCCTTCATGCTATAGCTCATAGATTACCACCACTTTAAAATAAATTTAGCTGTTCAATATTCTCCTTTAAATTTTCAATATACACTGGAACGATATGAATATCCATATTATCTAGTAAATCACTAATCTCTTGTCTAAGCCGTGGCTTAGAATAATTATTCTCAACTTCTTCTAAATCAGTAGCTTCCTGAACATGGATAATAGATCCTCCTTTAACATTAAGCCCAGACAGAGAATACAGCTCTTTATTGTCAACCATACTAGTAATATAGTAAAAGTTGGTATAATAATCATGGGGAAACTCTGAGACATATTGTAAAATCACATCATTATTGGCTGAGTTTGATGCCATTAACAATAAATTACCTGTGGCTTCATATAGGTCTTTTTCATTCTCAATTCGAACCCTATGGCATGTTTTGTTGTGATTATCATACCAAGCAAGATAATGAACTACTCCATTTATCATGTAAGTAAAAGAAAGGGACAAAGCACTTTCCAAAAGTCCGTCCATATATGCAATAAGCTCTTTATCTTCTGGTACTTTAAGATCCATAAAAATCAAAATATTACAATTAATAGGATCGCTGAATTCTTTGATCATCAACTGATTCTGCTTTATACTTAATTTCCAATGTATCTTCTGCATCTTATCCCCTTCCCTGTATTCACGAATATCAAATACTTCAGAAGGGTCATCCCCGCCTCTGCTGTTAGAATAAATCTCACTTTCCACTGGAATAGTTGTTTGATAGCCTAAATCTGGATTTAATACTTCGTAGAAGCTGGGTAAAATAGACACATTTATATCCCTTTTTATTCTTTTATTAATAGAAAAAACTTTGAAATAATCATATAGTTTTATATTTTTAAGGGATATAGCTATATTACCTATATAGTTTGAGCTGATATCTAAAGTAAGGGTACTATCTTTCAAGGGGCTAACAGAAGTAGTATAGGTGTATTTGCTTATCTTTTTTGTCAATGTATTACCTAATGTAAGAACAATTTTAACATTGGCAATTGGAAAAATAGTAGGATTGTGCAGCTGTACTAACAAAGGACTAGGTTCCCCTTTGGCTACTACATAGGAAGTGGTTATTAACTGAGCCTTTATCCTCCCTTTAATATACATATGGATACCTAAAGATACTAAAGGAAGAAGTAAGATGGTCATAAAAATAAGCAGCATAATATATTCATTATAAAGTATAGATAAAACCCAGGATATTATCAGTAATAATAAATACTTTATTTTATTTCTAAACATGGTTCACCTGTACCTTTCAGGTTCAATTCTTACCTAACATTACCTATTACTAAGTCTTGGTGGCCTTACCATCTTCAATATATCATCTAATAGGTTGTCCACAGTTACATTATTTACCCTGGCTTTGGCCTTTAATATCATTCTGTGGGAGACAACATCTTTAAAAACATACTGAACATCCTGTGGTATAGCAAAATCTCTATCATTTAAAAATGCTGTTGCTTTGACCATATTCATTAAGGCTAAGGATCCTCTTGGGCTAACACCTAATTCAATCAGAGGATTCTCCCTGGTTTTTTGCACCAGATTGGTAATGTATTCATAGATAGAATCATGGATATATACTGATTCTACACTTTTTTGCATATGCAAGATTTCAGCTCCATCGGCAACTTGGACAACCTTATTTAGTGGATTAGTATTCTGCCTTTCTTTCAGCAATGTAATCTCACTCTTTATATCCGGATATCCCATGGTTAACCTAATCATAAAGCGGTCTAGTTGTGATTCTGGTAGCATCTGTGTTCCTACAGACCCAATAGGATTTTGTGTCGCAATTACAAGGAAAGGTTTTGGCACTTCTCTTGTTATACTGTCTACAGTTACTTTCCCTTCCTCCATAACCTCCAGTAAGGCAGACTGTGTCTTAGAGGATGTCCTATTGATCTCATCTGCTAGAAAAAGATTACACATAATTGCTCCAGGTCTATATTGATAGCTTTCCCCATCCATATCTAATAGGTGAAAACCAACCACATCTGTAGGTAGTACATCTGGGGTAAATTGTAAACGATTATGTTCTAAAGCCATGGCTTTGGAGAAGGCTAGGGCCAAGGTGGTCTTTCCTACACCAGGGTTATCCTCCAGCAGAATATGCCCCTTAGCCAGAATGGCAGTTAGTACTTTGATAATAATATTATTTTTCCCGATAACAACTTTATTTACTTCATTCATTATTAATCTAGCTTTATCAGCGTATAAAACCATAATATTCTCCCGTCTATCATAAATAATTATTGTACATTTCTCACTTATGATGAACATTATATCATATTTATGGCAGATTACAATTATCTCTCTTGCCATTCCATCCTATATTATAGGATGTTTTTACATATGTAAACTCTATAAAATTATGTTGTTTTTGTGAAATAACGGTTTTAATATTGACTTATGGACAGAAATGATTAAAATTAATTTGAGGATATTACACGGGAGGTAGCAAATTTGAACAATTCAAAAAAGACAATTAAATATCGTGAACCAAAAAAACAAGTGAGGAAACCAATCAATCCAAAGATTTGGTTAATCACTGGAATTGCTCTTGTTGTATTGTTAATTGCATCTATTTTATTTGATCAATTATATAAGAGAAAAATTTTTACTATAGATGGTGATGATTACTATCTAGAAGACTTAACTTATTATATTAATGTGGTTGAATCAAATTATGCTTATTTAGATCAATACTACGGACAGCTTTTTGGAACATCATATTGGAATATGGCTGCCGATGCAAATTCCGGTACCACTATGAGAGATGCCGCAAGGGATGAAGCTATTGAAACGGCACTTTACTATGAAATCCTATATCGGGAAGCTATGACAGATGGATATGAAATCACTGAAGATGAGGAACAGACAATAGCAGATCAGGTGGATCTACTAGTTAATGAGCAATATTCTGATAAGATGATAAAACATAATGGCTTTACCAAGGAGTACTTGACTGAAGTATTTAGTAAGATGGCAATTGTTGATCGATATAAGGCAGATATAATTAATTCTTTAGATATCGATCAGGAAGCAATTAAAGCCACCTTCGACTATGAAGATTATCAGGAATATGAGATTGATACCCTTTTTATACCTGCATCAAAAAGTGATGAGGAAGGAAATCAGCTTACCTTAACCGATGATGAAAAAGCCCAGCTTCGCCAAAAGCTTGGTAATTACTATGATGATGCCCTAACTAGTGAGGACTGGTCTGAGCTGCTGCCTGAAGATGAAGAGGAAGTAAAATATAATAATTTAAAATTCTATGAAAGTAGCTCCACTTTCTCAGATGAAACCAAAGCCATGATCTTGGCTATGGAAAATGGAGACATCAGCGATATTATCGAAGAAAGTAATGGTTACTATATTATTAAGATGGTTAATAATAGATCTACAGACAGCTATGATGCTGCTATAAATCAAGCTATTAGGGAAGAGGAAAACAAAAAATTCCAAGAAGAATATGATGTAATTAAAAATAATTACGACTATAAAATTTATAAGAGCGGTGTGAAATCTTTATACATGGGACAGGTTACTTTAGTTGATTAATTTTTATTTTTTGCATATTTTCTCCTATTATAGTCATACTAAAAGTGATAGATGATTTAGAAAGGAGATTATGATGGCAAAAAACAAACACAATAATTATAAGAATTCTAAAAACAAGAATTCTAGCAATAACTCCAGTCGCAATAAGGCAAAAAACGTGGCTAAAAACACCCATGCTGAAGTTCCAGATAATGAGGAAGGACGTAGTGGTCCAGGCGGAAACTAATTAATAATATTCTATAAAATTAAAACCAGCAGTTACAGATTGATAATCTTATAACTGTTGGTTTTATTTTATTATTTCAACATAAATAATTATAGATACAACTAATAACAATTGGGTGGAGTTGCTCCCCTTGATGAGTAGGGTATGGTAAACTCCACTATACCACTAGAATAGGGAGCAATATCATACTGCTGATAATAAATTACAAGACCGTCATTAGTTAAATAAAAGCTATTTTCCTTAAAGTTCTCCTGTACCAATTGCTTATAATTCTCAAAGTATATATTATTTCCCTCAGCAATCTGCCCTTCAATCTCTTTAATAATATGATCGATTATATAGCTTCTATAGTCTTGTTGATAGGGGAAGAACTCCTGTAACTCAAGCTTCTTACTTTTAATTAGATGCCAGGTATCGGAAGAGCGAACAGTAATCCCATGGGCGCCTCCGGTATACTCGTATTGATCAAAATATAGACTTATAGCACAATTTCGATTATAGGTAGTCTTATAAGCGGTGAAGGCTTCAAAAGCCCGGATAGGATAATTATGGGCTACTGAATATTCATATTCTACCATTGCCATCTGAAATAGATTAGAAATGTTAGATTTTTCATACATTAAGGCCTTGGTCCTGTAAAATATATTTAATTTATTAAGTATAAGATGAAATCTATCAGATATAAATTGTGGATATTTAATAGTATAACTTAGTATTACATGCCCTTTATAGGTTTTATCAGCTTGTAGCATCTTCTCTTTAACAACAACTATATACGGCCTCATCTCCATACCCTCCCAGCGGAAATAGCTTATAAGAAAACATATGCCAAGTTAACTATATATATTCAAAAAAAGTGGCTATTCCAATACGTATATGGAGGGTATACGGGTATGGTCATAAGATACGGTTAAAAGAAGGCTCATATAATTTGGGTGCCACAAAGGGACTTTTATGTCCCATATATGGCACCCAAATCATGTGGATGAACTTATTATCTAATAGGGCAAACACCACTGGCACATTCTTTATCTATGATTTCATGCTCCTGATCATCGTCTAATCTAGCCAGCAATTCATAATCAAGAGGTTTTATATTCTTAACCCTTTGCTCATAATCCTCCTTAGTAGTCTTTTCAAATGGTAATAGAGGATAGGTTTCTTCCATTAAAGGTAGGAAGGTAATACCAACTACATAATCAAAATTATCGTATAGCCATCTGGATACATCATCCCATTCCTCTTCACGGACATGAACAGTGATAGAAGTATTATGATCGGTCCAGTTAACCATTGAAAGTTTATAAAGTTCCAATTGCTCAATTGCCCCTACATCATATTTGGTTTTACCTTCTGGGGCTTTTACTGGGAATTCTATAACTTTAACAGTAGCATTTTCATCTGTCTGACCATTTTCATTGTAAATTGGATAACTACCTTGGGCTTCTATTAATTTATAAAGAGGGTCTGTTGTTGAGATTCTTATTCTTCTAATATAATAATTGGCATGGGCATAATGTATACCAGGGCTTACGCTAGGTAAATTGGATAAACTTCCTTCTGGCTTAATTGTTGTCATTAATTGAGGCGGCTCTATGCCCAGTTGCTTACAATATCTTTCCCCTTCTTGATGAACAGTATCTTTTAATCTCTTAAGGAGTTTTCCTAGATCTTCATAACTCATTCCTGTTTTATTAACCATATCCATCATACCAGTCAGGGATATGCCAACAATTCTGTCCTCATGCATAACCTTATTCCACTCAGGCAATTCCACATCTACTAAAGTCATACGGATAGCAACCCTAGCAGAAAGTCTTAGAATCTCTTCCAAACTTTCAACATCTAAGACTCCCTTATCATCTACAAAGGCGACCAGATTGTTGGTTGTAAGATTACAACATTGTTTAGATTGTAATAATATCTCCCCACAAGGATTACATCCTTCAAAACTATTCTTTCTTCGGGCAGCTTCTGTAGCATTGATAAAACCTGGTTCCCCATTAATTTTAATGGAATTAACTATTTCTCTAATTCTCTCTAGAGAGGGTTTCTCAGTATAGAGCACTGAATTATTACTCATCATTCTGTGGGATATCTTGGTGTCTTCTATCCAGTTGCCATCCACTACTTTAAATATTTCTCTCTTGGCATTGATTATATCATGGTCATCTTCATCACATATAACCATCATAGCACTTCGTCTCACGCCACCAGATACAACATTTTCACTGATAATAGTAGCCACATCAAGAATATCAATGGATTTTAGTAGACCATCTTTGCGGTTCTTGAATACATCATTAATTTTATTAAACATTCTTTTAATAGAATTATGACCAGATGCTCTACCTCCAAAGCGTTTAAGCCTCTCTCCTTCAGGTCTTACGAAACTATAATCAATAATAATCTTCTTTATATCTTGATATTCTTCTAAAGTTACGATTTTAAAATATTCCTCTAAGGCCTTACACCATCCTTCCTTACTATCTCCGACTTTAATAGTAATTACAGATGGCTCCTCAGGATTTCTATTACATATGGTATGCTCCATAGCTTCCTTGGGAGTTACAGCCCTAATATATTCATCATAGATACTGTCTAGTTGAACATGTCTTACAGCAGGAAGTTTACCTACCCCTTCTTTACTAATTCTTATACCAACTCCACTGCCGACCATAAGTAGGTAGAATACATCCACCAGATCCTGCATCTTATCTATATTGGTAAAGGCACAATTATAATTGGAAAGAGGATATTCCTCAACAATCTCTGTGCCACCCATGTATAAGGTTCTTCCAGAAGTGAATGTTCTTAGGTTAAATAGATTATCAAATAAAAATTCTGCCTCCCTTTTCTCCTCTTCCATATCTACATCCAATCCATTGTTAAGCTTATACTTAATACCTAAACCTATATTATACTTGGTTGTTCGAAGCACAGTTTCAAACCAGTTCTCCCTTCTTTTCTTATCCTCCAGATAACGGGAATATGTTCTTAGGTATACGAACTCTCCAATAGGTGTTAAGGGACTTTTTTTATTTTTATATTTATTTAAAAACTCCTCTGACAATATATGTACCATTTTTTCTTCCTCCTTGTTTGTCGAATTATCATTCTTTATTTACTATCAAAAAGAAATATCTATGATAAAAGAAAATGCTATCTTTATATTCTCCTTTTATTGCAAAAATAAACACGCCTTTGGCGAGGCACAACATATAGTGTTTTATATTATATATAAATACTATATATATGTCAAATACATTTTATCGGGAAAGCTAAAATGATACAAATTACTTAAATGAACTATCAGGGAGTTTACTGCATATATTAATAGTGAATATTATGTAAAGGAGTGTCATATTTTGAAGAAAATATTCACTATAATAGCAAGTATCGTATTGTTGGTTGCTTTGATTGTCCTTGTGATAATCACACCATTCACCAACTTATTTATAAAAATCGCTATGATAATTTTAGCCTTTATACTTGGATTTATATGGGGAAGATTCACAAAGGTGTGTTGGCCTTATGTACCAATACCTGATAAACCCAATCCTCCACCCCGTCCTCCCCATCCACAGGAACCACCTGTTAGACCTCCTGTGATAGGACCTTGCCCAGAACCTCCTAATAATAAGCCACCAGAGATGGGACACTGTCCTAAACCACCTAGTAATAGGCCTCCAGAGATGGGACACTGTCCTAAACCACCTAGTAATAGACCTCCAGGAACAGGACATTGCCCTGGAAGCTCTACTAATAGGCCAGGAACTTTTCCTGGTGCCAAACCACCAGTAATGGGTCCTTGCCCTAAACCTACTAATAATAACCCTCCAGTGAAAAACTCCCATGCAGACCCAGCAGGTAACATGCCTCCAGTGAAGTCATCTTATACAGAACCCTCTGGGCAAAGAAAAAATCCCTATTATCGGGAACCATAACTAAAAAGATAAATTAACTCTTAATATACGGCTATAATAAATAGTGCTTATATCTTCCCTACTTTTGATTAACTTTATATAAGTTACAATAAAATACACACTCTTCCTGTACACCTTTTACAAGGGAGAGTGTGTTTTATATTATCTGTTCATTTCACTTTGTGCTTCTGAACTTTGATGGGAACGTATAATTCCTTCAATCTCTTTAAGATTGGTTGTAGTAACATCACCGGGAATTGTGTTCTTAATAGCAGCCATGGCATTGCCATACTCTAAGGCCTTCTGCAAATCATTATATTTCAGTAAACCAAATAATACACCTGATACATAAGCATCACCGCTTCCTATACGATCCACCACCTCAATATTTTCATAGGTTGCCTCTCGGTAGAAACGATCTTCATCTTTGCTATAAATTGTGGATGTAAAGTTATGGCGAGTTGGACTAACCACTTTACGCTCTGTAGTAGCAATAATAGATATACCATAATCCTGGCAATAGCTCTTCATTATATCTTCCAATTCCCCTGTTTTCCTAAACATTCTACGGGATGTTTCCTCTGACACAAATAAAATATCTAACATAGGTAAAATCTGCTCTATAGTTTCTCTTGCCTCATCTTCACTCCATAGATTGGCACGATAATTAATATCAAAGGACAAGAGGGCACCAGCTTTCTTAAAACGCTTCATCATCTCAATAGCAGTATCACGAACATTACTAGATAAAGCTAGGGTTATACCACTGGTGTGAAATAATCTGGCACTATTGTAGGCCTCTTGTGGTATTTCATCAATATTAATGTAGTTAATAGCTGTCCCCCTACGATCATAGACAACACTAGGTTTACGGGGGCTGGCAGCACTTTCATAATAGTATATCCCTAATCTGGAATTCTTATCTTTATCATAAATAATATAATCATCAGAGACCCCTCTGGCTCGGACTTCATTAACAATAAATTGTGTAATATCATGCTCAGGGATACGGGTAATTAAAGCAGTACTTAGTCCTAAATTCGATATTCCTGCCACAACGTTAAATTCAGAACCCCCAGCTTGTTTTTCAAAGGTTTCACTACTGCTTAATCTAAGCTTTCCCGGAGGAGATAAACGAAGCATCATTTCACCTAAACTAACTGCATCATAAATTTTACTCATATTATCACTATACCTTTCGTTAAATATTCGCATAAAATATATAATCCCATGGTCACATATTATGCCATTGACTTATTCTTAATATAAACCACTATATCTATAAATACTATTCAATAATATTAGGGTATCCCTCTTAATCTTACATAAAAAGTAATAGGCTTACAGCCATTACTATCATACCAGCCACAAGACCATAGATGGAAAGGTGGTGCTCCCCGTATTCCCTAGCTGATGGTAGAAGTTCATCTAGGGATATATATACCATAATACCAGAAACCATTCCAAATACTATGCCCATAAGGACATCATTGAGAAAGGGTTTAAGAATTAAGTAACCTATAATTGCTCCAACAGGTTCTGATAAACCAGAAAGAAAAGAATATTTAAATGCTTTCTTCTTACTTCCTGTAGCAAAATATATTGGAACCGAAACAGCAATACCTTCAGGAATATTATGAAGGGCTATAGCTATTGCAATTGGTATAGCAATTGAAGGTTCCTGCAATGCTGCAATAAATGTTGCTATCCCCTCTGGAAAGTTGTGGATACCTATAGCTAAAGCAGTAAATAGGCCCATCCTCATCAGTTGATTATTTTTCTTAGCCTCCTCATGTTTGAGTTTAATATCTAGATGATGGCTATCAGATATATCAGTAACATTCATTTCCTCAATAGAATGCATCTCATGGGGATTCTCTTCACTGGGTATCAATTTGTCGATCAAAGCAATAAAAAACATGCCGCCAAAGAAAGATATCACAGTTATCCATGAACCAGCTTTTTCACCTAATTCTAAGACCAGGGAATCTTTAGCTTTAAAGAATATTTCAATCATTGAAATATATATCATTACCCCTGCAGAAAACCCAAGACTTATGGATAAAAACTTAGTATTGCTTTTCTTGGTAAAGAAAGCCAACAAGCTTCCTATACCTGTACTAAGACCTGCAAATAAGGTAAGCAAGAAAGCAAATAACAGGTTTTCCATACTCTACTCCTCCTATATTTATATTATCAAACATTATTAAATAATAAAATCCTTAAAATTCTATGTTAATAATATTATAACACAAAATTATTCTGTCACAAGCAGTAAGATAGTGTTTAATTAAATTATAATATTTGCAAATTAAGTTTAATAATGACAAAAATAGTTTGCAACTTAAGCGGTCTATAGTATAATATTGCCAATGGGGTTTATGTAACAAAAGAAAATATAAGGAAAGGTAATCTTATTATGGAAAGTAAGCTATTAAAGTCAGGAAAAAAGTATTATCTTTGGGATTTTATATCTATATCTTTCAAAGTCAGTCCTATGGCTATCTCTGTAAAATTTATTAATCTAATTATTACCTCTTTGATTCCATCAATTCAAGTACTTGTAACGGCCAGTTTTATCGATAGGGCCCTGGCGATTTTTAATGGTACAGCCGCAAAAAGCAGTATTTTTTCACCCTTAGCATGGATGATGCTGATTACTATTTATCAATATCTAAATTGGTGGCTCTTAAGCTTTGTAGATATAAAACTAAGTATGAAGCTGACAGAGACTTATCGAGCTGAGATGGTTGAAAAACGGGCTAGACTGGAATATCGACATATCGAAGATAATGACACCTGGGATCTGATTAAAAGAACCTGTGGCAATCCCGTTGATAAAGTTAATCAAGGTATTAGCAACATATTAAATATCTTAAATATTATTATTCGAGTCTTTTCCATTCTAACTATCTTAGTTGCTCAAGTATGGTGGGCAGCGATAGTAATTGTGTTAATATCTGTACCGCTTTTTATGCTTGCCATCAAGGGTGGTAAAGCTACATATCAGGCCAACAAAGAAGCGGAAAAACACAGCCGCCGTGCTGGCTATTTACATAATGTACTATCCAGTAGGGATAACGTTGAGGAAAGAGCTCTATTTGGATATACAGATGACTTAAATAAGAAATGGCATGGTAGATATGAGGAGGCTCGCTTGATTAATCATAAAGCTCAATTAAAACATTATGCTAGAACTAAAGGCTCTAGTTTGATTACCATGGTCATCTCTATCTTTATTATAGCCATGCTTTTAATACCCTTATCCAGCGGAACAATTACTATAGGTATGTTTATGGGATTAGTTACTGCTACCCTTAACCTTGTACAGATGATGTCATGGCAATTGTCATGGACCACTAGCCAGTTAGCTAATAATCAAGAATATTTGAAAGATCTAACTGCATTTATGGCCCTATCAGAACAGGAAGGAGCTTTAGACCTTCCTGAGAAGGAAGATAAGGTTAGTTTTAACAATATCGAATTTATCAATGTCTCCTTTAAATATCCAGGCACTGACCGATATATCCTAAGAAACTTTAATCTTAAGCTAAGGAGAAATCTACACTATGCTTTTGTAGGTATTAACGGCGCTGGAAAAACTACCATAACCAAGCTTTTAACTGGTATGTA
>JGI24708J26588_10000551_pt1 | contig 30372 bp, 31 predicted proteins | sample BioPla1DNA2_FD_26588 | JGI IMG/M metagenome (IMG submission 26588) | reverse complement strand
TAATTGCCGAAAAAAGGGAATTTGATATTTTTTTGAGTAGGTATACCGCACATTGCGTCGAACTACCATAAGTGAAGCTCATCACAACCGGGAGGAATCTGACGTAATGTTGCTTATCGAAGTCCTGTTTTTTCTCTGTTTCCGAGGGCTGCAAATTATCGTCAGTCTGCGCTTGTTTGGTTATCAACCAGACTGGTGGAAAGTAGTATCCTTTGCGCTGCTGCAAACATCCTCTATCGTTTTGTGCACCTATCTGCTTCCTAGTACAGCCCTTCAGTTTCTCTTTGTCTCTACTACATACTTGCTGTTTTTCGTGTGGGTCTTCAAGATAGAGGTTTTCCCCGACGGTCTCGCCTGTTACCTCACGNCCCNCGCCTTGGGTGCTCTGGGGGAAACCATCCTTGAACCCTTGTTCAGAACCTACTCTCATCAGACGCTTNCAGTTAAGGAATCATTCTTCGCAGGCTTAAGCGGCTTACAGCGCGGAGCCTATGTGCCTATTTTGCTCCTGGCCATTTACTTTGGTCTAAGAGACTTTCGTAACCGGCAGCAGGGAGCCGAGCAGAAACAGAGCGGGCAAAATGCCATTTATTGGCTCGCAGCCTACGGAATCATTGGGGCGAGTTTTTTCCTGCTCAGCCCAGCTCTGGGCTCAGTCTCTACCTGTTCCTCACTGTTTCTGTCAGGCTGCCTCTTTTGCATGCCCCTTACCTTCTTCACACTTCATCGTTACATGACTGAGAACGAAAAAACCGGGAAGTCTCTCCAATACCACCTCAAGCAAAATGCGGTGCAAAGGTCTGTAATGAAAACCCTGCGCGAAGAGCGCCACGAGTTTGTGAACGACCTGACCCTGATCTCCACCTATCTGCAAATGGGTAAAGTTAAAGAGGCCTTGACCTGCATAAACTATAGCTCAGCCAAGCTGGCTGATCGCAATAATTATGCANCTTTGCCCGATGATGCCTGGCTCACGGTCTTAGAATCAAAGCAAATGGAAGCCCTAAATCGCCAGATCGATTTTGAAGTGAACATAGAAGCAGATCCTCCCTCCTGTTTTAAGGAGCAGCGTCTGCTTCCTAAACTGATTATTAACTTGGTAAATAACGCCTTTAACGCGGTCTCTAAAGAAGCTGAACCCAAGGTCATTTTGTCCTGGACACTTGGGCCTAAAGGCGAGAGAATCCTTGCTGTAAAAAACAATGGGCCGGAGATCCCGCCCTTGGTTGGCAAGAAGATGTTCCGCGGGGGAATGACGACCAAAAAGGATCTCACAGGCAATCACGGCTGGGGACTGGTGATCTGCAAGGATATAGCCGGTGAACTTAAGGGAACCCTCACCTATCAAAGCTCGCCCGAGGAGACAACCTTTACTTTGACCCTGCCCGCAATCAGTTCACAAGGCTATACGGATCTCGTGGCTAATTAGGGCGATAGGGCACCAAAACACCAGGGGCTTTGCAGATCATTTGCGCAGGTATGCTTCCCCGCACCGGTGTCAAAGGATAGACAATCGAACCCCGGCCGATCAGGGTGCCGGGGTTTAATACTGCATTGCACCCTACTTCAACCTGATCACCAAGGATCGCTCCAAACTTGCGCAAACCTGTCTCAATTGTCTTCCCGTCCAGTCTAACCTTAACATTTTCTTTCGTGGTCTTAAAATTAGATATGATTGCACCCGCGCCTAGATGGGCCCCTCGGCCTAGAATGGAATCACCAGCGTAATTAAAGTGGGCTAATTGCACTTCTGAAAAAAGGATCACCTGCTTAGCCTCGCTGGCGTTGCCCAGAACCACCCCATCACCTGCCAACACATTTTCCCTGACATAGGCATTGGGCCTGATCTCGCAGTTCTCGCCAAACAGGGCAGGCCCATACAGACGGGCTGTATCAGCTACCTTAGTCCCTGCCCCTATCCAGACTTTTTCCCCAATCTGCCTGTATTTTCCGGGATTTTTCTTCACCAGGGCATCGATGAGCTCCTCGACTTTGATCAAGAGCTCCCAGGGATACTCCACTCCAGCCAAGGCCTCGGGGCAGGGGCAACCTGCCAGACTGAAAAATTCATCTATTTTCCACACAATCGCCACCTCCTAAACCTTTTGTTTTGCAAGAAACAATGACGCAATCCTTACTCCGGCGACAAATAAGGCCAGGCAGACTGCAAACTCCAACAAGGTGCGGGGCCACCCGGGAAAGGCAGCATAGAGCGAGCCAAGCATAAGGCCGATGATGGCGTAGGAAACATGCCCGTATTTCCAGCGGAAAAGCCGATGAATGGCCTTGGAGGCCAAGACAATCGCGATCACAACGCCCAAACCGGCCGGAACAAGGATTGTTAAGTCCAGTTGCACCAAGGCCCCGAGTAATTCTTCATAATAGCCAAAGGCTATCAGCAAAAAGGAAGCGCTCAGCCCGGGAACTACCAGGCCCGCGCCTAAAATGCCTCCCATTAGGACAGGGTAGAGCAAACTTGCCCGCTGTGGCCCCCCTGCCCCAAGGAACTGGGGCAGACCAGTAATGATCAGCAGCAGACCCAGGCCTGCTGCCAAGCTGACCAGGTATGAGAGGCGAAATCCCTGGCCATTGGCTAAGGTAACCATGGAAGGGATGCTGGCGATTACCAGCCCAAAAAACAGGTAGAGGGTCGGCAGGGGATACTGGGCAAAAAGGTATTCAAGCAGCCTGGCCAAAGAAAGCAGGCAGACCCCTGCCCCTACACCTAGGGGCAGCAAGAACTTCAGGTTACGCCGCCAGTTGTCGAAAGGATTGGCAATCGCAGCAATAATGGGTTCGTAAAGACCAAGTACCATGGCCAAAACTCCGCCGCTTACCCCTGGAATCACCATGCCAAAGCCGATCACAAAGCCGCTCGCCAGCCGGTACCAAAAGCTTTGCTCCTTAGCCACTTTCCCTAACCCCTTCCAAACCTGCCCGATCTTTGATAATAATCTTCCTCTGCCCGACTTGCTCAATCAGGCCCTGCTCTTGAAAGGATGTGAGTTTACGGCTCAGCGTCTCGCTGGTCATACCGATCTGGGAAGCCAAGTCCCGCTTGCTCATTTCCAGCTCTATCTCACGCCCTTCTCCACTTAAGTCCAAGAGTGCCTGGGCCAAGCGCCTTTCCACGGAATGGAGGCTGATATCCTCCAAGAGCTGCTCAGTCCTGACTAAGCGTCTGGAAAGTTCCTCCAGAACCTTAAGGGAAATCTCAGGATATTTCACCATCAGCCCTTTGAGGGCCGAACCGTCAATCACACACATGGTGCACTCTTCTAGAGACTCGGCAAAATCAGTCATGGGAGATTTGCTAAAGAGGGCGAGTTCACCAAAGAAGTTCCCCGGCCGCAGAACGCGCAGCACCTGTTCTTTGCCTGTATCGCTCAAGCGGTAAATTTTAACCAAGCCAGAATGGATCACATACAGACTGTCCACCTGATCACCCATGGCATAGATCCCTTCACCCTTAGAGACGGTGAGTGCCCGGGTGATTTGGGCCACCTCCCACTTTTCATCTGCTGTGAGATTATGAAAAATCGGGACTAAGGATACACAATTAGAATCACGGTCGTGCTCGCAATGGCACTTCATTCTGTTCCCTCCCCTATCTAATGCCGATTTGAACAATCTTTCACCTTTTTCTGCCCCTATTCCTGCAGTAATAAGCTTTTATGATCAAAAATCCCCACTTCAGGATCAGTGGGGACTTGCTGCCGCCAATTATTCAGTCCGATTCAGCGGATATACTTGGCCGATGGGAACAGAGAACATAAAGCCGACGCTGGGATGATCCGCATCCCCGAGCACATCTTTCACGGCTTCCACCACACGTTCCACTAATTGCTCATTATCTACCACAGTAAAGATGGTTTTGTTGTAGGGTCTTGCCCCTTCCATCAAAGTCTTCAGCGAACCGAAGAGCGGCAGGTCCCGCCCCTTCGTGCCCACCAGGGCGCTGGCCATGCCTTGGCTGTCTAAAATGGTGGCTCCCTGCACCCCCACATCAACAAAGCGGGCCAATATCTCCTCTAAATAGTCCGTTTCATTCAGAACCAGAAACAAAGCGTACATATTGTCACTCTCCTCCAAGATCTACCTGATTGCCGAGGTCATTCCCCGAATTTCTCCGGCTCTGGCAATCGCTGTCTTAGCAAGCACAGGCCCGCCAATTTCGTAGAGCAGGACACTTACGATCATGATGGCAATAACAGAGTTGCCAATGTCCGCCAAGTGAAGATTTACCAGCACCGCCAGGGCGATAGACAATCCTCCCTGGGGAAGCAAGGCCAGGCCCAAATGTTTTTGCACCGCCGTTTCAGCTTTGATCACCTTCGAACCTGCCCAGGCCCCTAGAATCTTGCCTGCAGCCCTGGACAGGATATAAGCTGCGGTTAGAAAACCGACGTTTGCAACTATACCCAGATTCAGGCTCGCGCCTGTTAAGGTAAAGAACAGCAAATAGATGGGCGGAGTAAAGTTATTAAGACTAAAAAAGACCCGATTAGAATTTTGCGTAAAATTAACCAGGACTACACCCATCATAATATTGGCCAGAAGCGGAGAGAAGGATAGGGCCTTGGCCGCCGCTGTTGCTGTCAAGATCATGCCAATTGTGATCACCAGAAGCTCATCGCTGTCTCCTGCCTTCTGCCCCAGAAAGCTTAGGGCCAAGCCCAAGAGCGCCCCCAGCAGGAGACCGCCTACGATCTGGATTAGAGGTACAGTTACCGTTTGCCACATACTTAAATCTGTTTGGAGTACAAATACCCGGGACACGGATATGGCCACTCCAAAGAGCACTACCCCGATAACTCCATTAAGGGCGGTAACGGGCAGTAACATCCTGGTTACAGGACCGTCAGCACGATACTGTCTGATCACCATAATCATGGCTGCCGGGGCGGTAGCTGCCGCCATGGACGCCATTACCAGACTAAAAACCAGATCTTGTCTGAATAAGAAGCGCATAACGACAAAAGCAAAGAGGACTGCACAGGCCGCTTCCGCAAAGGCAATGACCATAAAAGACTTGCCGAGTTTTTTTATGTCCCTGACCACAAATTCACTGCCGATCTTAAAGGCTAAGATTGCCACGGCCAGCTCCACTACAAAGGTTAAAGAGGTCAGGTCTTGACTGGACAGAAATTTTAGACAGGAAGGACCAAGAATTATACCGGCAATTACAAAGCCGAAGACATTGGATAAACCGAAAGTTCTAGCCAATCTGCCTGCTAAGCACCCAACTAAGACGATAATTGCGAGCTTCAGTAACACATCCATGGGCATGCCCTCCTAGACCCAAATATAGCATATTCACCTTGCACTGTCAAAATAAGCAAATTACTTCCAAATATCCTCAAAAGCCTTCTTTGCGCCATTTACAGCCTCCCCATCCCCCGTCTCCCCATAGCGGGCGGTGTTGTAAAGATCCGTTAAGATTGTGACAGCTGCTTGATCTAAATCCGGCCCTTGTTCAGCTACACTGCGGGCATACTCCCGGGGTGTATTTCCTGCAGTTCTGGTCACTCTCCTGCCAGCCTTGAAAACGAAGCGGGCGTAGATTGATCGCACCATCAAGACCGGATCATCCCCTGTGTACAACCTAAACTGTCCGAATTTCTTCAATGGTGCAAATAGACCTGTCAAGGCCGCCTTCAAATCGCCCAAAAACTCACCTCCGGAAAAGACGGACTCCCGTGTCTCCCTGATCAGCGAAGCCTCCTCCTGGGCAGGACGCCTTAACAGTCTGCGCAGAATCACTCCCAGCACAGCCCCGAGGATTACTATCAAGACAATCCAACCGATCCAGGCAGCTGCCTCTAGGGCCTCTGGGCTCAGGGTGCTCTCCACTCTCTGCAGCTGTTCTTCGGCAAGTGTTTCTCCCCCAGGCAGTTCAAGCTGAACTTCCTGTAACTCCAGGTTATCAGCCCAGCGAAAGAGGGGACTTAACAGCCAGGCCAGGGGACGAACAAACAGCAGCAGCATCAGATCTGCAAACAAGAAGTAAATGCGCCTGCACAAAGTAACAAACTGCTCAAAAAAAGACGGGGATAAACTTAAGCCTAAAACGAGCGAAATGCCGCCTACAAACAGAACAAAGACTGCAATGGAGCGGCTTACGCCCCGATAATCGGTCTGCAGCCCGGAAGCTTCCAGGGCGGCAGCATTCCATAAAATCATGGCGGCAACTCCCAGGGCAAAGTAGAAAAGGACGGCGGAGGCAGTAACCTCCATAGCCAGAGACTCTGCTAAACTGGCAGATATAATCAGCAGTATACTGCCTATAGCCCAATCAAAAGCAAAACGGGCCCTTTTCGGATAGTAGGCAAACCGCATGCCCAAAAGGAACAGGATTAAAGTCAGAGGTATGAACAAAAAGTAAGGCAGTCCAAGAAGAAATCCTAGGCCAACAGGGATAAGAATACCCAAGGCCGCTCCGGGCAAACCCTCCCTCCCCCGGGAAGCAGCCTGCTTGGCCCCGAAAATGCAGGCCAACGCGGCGGCCAAAGTCCATAAACTTCCCAAAAAGAGCTTATTGTCGGCAACAGCCAGCTGCAGCCAGGGAAAGAAAAGGATTGTAATTAACACCGCCTGGATCAAGGCCAAGAGTCCGGTTCTAAAATAATTCCAAGTGTTCCACTTCATACCAGGGTTCACTCCCTTCAATCCGCCATTCTTTCAGCCCGGCTGTCTTAGGTTCCTGCGCGCTGTCGGATAAGATGCGGATTACTGCCACTTTCGATTTTAAAACCATACGGCGCACCATCTGCAAAAAAGAAGGGGAAAGCCCACCTTGGGCAGTGGTTACAATAATGACGGAACTGCCTGGTCTGATCTGGTTCCGAGCCCGAGTCAACACTTGCCAAATTGGCTCCAAGCTAAAGGACTGCAAGAGTGCCAAATTAGTCAGGTGCTGATTGCGCTGGGCCCTGCCGCGAGCTGCCAGGCCCTGTGGACGGCCTGTGCCGTGGGTCTGAGATACCAGGTTGGTTATGAGCTTAATCTCATAACCTGCCTCTGAATAGCTGTGAATCAATGATGCTGCGGCCATGATCCCCAGCTCCAGATTGTTCACTGCCTTTGAGGTCCACCAGGACAGCCCAGGAGGCTGATCCAGGACGAGGATGGCCTCTTGGTCAAAGGAGGGTTTTTCCACGTCGACCTGGGTCTGAATATGGCGGGCGGTTGCTTTCCAGTTGATCTTTCTGGCAGAATCAGAACTAGCATAGGGTCTCGTACCCACCCGATTGAGGGGATCTGTAAAGATCCAGCCCTCCCTGGGGCGCGAGCCAAAAAGGTAGGTGTTTAGCGGGTCAAGCCCCCGAAAGGGTACTACCTTGGGAAAAACAATCAGCTGATCCTCTGCAAACATCTCTGCCTGGGAGTTGGAGAAAAATCCAAAGGGGTCTGCATAGTGCAGGGAGCCTGTTCCAAAGAGGAAGCGCCCGCGCCGGCTGGGACGCAACTGGTAAACCCGGCTCCTCTTTTCATACCAGTTCAGGTGCAGCACTTCCTGAAAAACATCGTATCCTGCCTCCTGCACTCTTACGGCATGGGCAGGCTCAACTTGCAGCCCCGAGGTCATGGTGAATTTGACTCCCAAGCCAAAGAGGGGCAACACTTTGCGGTTAGTCACGCTGAGATGGAGGGCAATGGGAGCATCAAAATCCGCGCAGCGGCGGCTTAGTCTTCTCTCTAAAGTGAGCTTGGAGAAAACGAAATGATTCCATAGATAGGCTGTCACAGCCGCCAGGAGAACAAGGAGCGCTGCAAGCAGAGCAGTCGAAAAACCCCGCAGCCCCGCGAACAAGGCGGCCGCCCCAAAAACAAAGAGCAGAAATACCGTCCCAAACCTCCTACCCATGCAGGACATCCTCGGTGGGGACCGGCACTTGCGCTAAAATCTCCTCTATAAGCGCTCCCTTGCTGTCCTCTACATACTCGCTGCCGTACTCCAGAATCAGGCGATGTCCAGCCACATAAGGAAATAGGTATTTTATATCATCAGGAAGAACAAATTCCCGCCCCTGCAGGTAGGCGTAGGCCAAACTCGCCCGCATCAACGCCAGAGACCCCCGGGGGCTTAGGCCCAGCCTCAGGTGGGGATTGTCCCGGGTAGCCTGGGCCAGTCGGGCAATGTATTCCATTAGATCCTTGGTCAGATGGGCCTTGGCCGCTTCTTCCTGAAGCGCGGTAATGAGCTCGCCGTCTAGGACAGGATGCAAATCCTGCAGAGGATCGCGCTGTTTGAAGCGATCCAAGATCTCCACTTCCTCAGCAACAGTGGGATAACCCATTTCGATTTTCATCAAAAAGCGATCAAGCTGCGCTTCCGGTAAGGGAAAGGTCCCTTCCAGCTCCAGGGGATTTTGGGTGGCAATTACCAAAAAAGGACCGGCAAGGGGGAAAACTGTCCCCTCTATGCTGACTTGCTGCTCTTCCATGGCCTCAAGCAGACTGCTTTGGGTGCGAGGTACAGCACGATTAACCTCATCGGCCAGGAGGATATTGGTAAAAACCGGCCCTGGACGAAACTGGAACACACCATCTTTTTGGTTATAAAAATAGATGCCGGTGATATCTGCAGGCTGCAGATCCGGCGTAAACTGAATTCGCTTGAATTCGATGCCCAGCGAGCGGGCAAGGGAGTTAGCCAATTTGGTCTTGCCCACCCCCGGTACATCATCAATCAGGCAGTGGCCCTTGGCGAGCAAGGCGGTTAACAGCAGTTCTGTCACTTCTTTTTTTCCTATAATTACTTGGCTGATATTCTCAGCTAGACTCTTCAATTTCTCTCGGCTCATGTTTACCTCCCGGCAGCGGAACTTTCTCCGCTAACGCTAATAAGCTTAGTACATCTGCTTATTCACCCTTCCCCCCCCGAATCCCTGCACCTAAGAGGTAAACACTGTCTGCATGGCGAACCTTGTTTCTGGCACAGAAATTCTGGAGGGACAAGATGGGTAAACTCAAAAACATAACAACATTTCTTTTAGATCTGGACGGCACTTTTTACCTCGGGGATCAGCTCTTCCCTTGGTCTCTTTCCTTTGTAGAGGCCTGCCGTAGATTTAGCAAGCACTTTATTTTTGTAACCAACAACTCCTCCCAAAATGGAGCTTATTATGTGCGCAAACTGCGCAGTATGGGCGTGGAGATCACTGACGAACAGGTCTTTACTGCCGGTCAAGCCACAATTTTCTATCTCAAGAAGTATGACTATCCTAAGAAGATCTACCTGCTCGGAACCCCCGCCCTGGAACAGGAGTTTACTGAGGAGGGGTTTATGCTGACAAAAAAAGACCCAGAAGCTGTTGTTCTGGGCTTTGATCTAACACTTACTTATGAAAAACTTGAACGCGCCTGCGGCTTTATTCGCCAGGGCCTGCCCTTTATTGCCACACATCCGGACCTCAACTGTCCCACCCCCCAAGGCCCTATTCCCGACTGTGGGTCAATGATCGCCCTGATTACTGCATCTACGGGCGTCAAACCCAAGATTATCGGCAAACCGTACCCTGAAATGATCGAAGCCCTCAGGGCCAGATACGGTCTGGAGAATCCCGAGAAAGTCGCAATGGTTGGCGATCGCCTCTACACAGATATTGCCATGGGCAACGCGGCCGGCATAACGAGCATTTTAGTCCTCAGCGGCGAAACCAAGCTCGAAGATGCAGCAGGCTCGATCGACCAGCCTGACATCATCGTTGAGAACCTCGGAGAACTGACTAAGGGATTTGCATAGGTTCGCCCTGATACTCCCCTGGATGCATAGCCTCATGCTGCATGTCGTCCAGGTACTGGCGGAGGTTTTTGAGGCTGGCCTCTGTGCCGAAATAAGCTTCCTCGAGGCCGGTAAACTCGAGGGAGACCCAGCCGTCATACTCTATTTGGTACAATGAGCTAAAGAGTCTTGCCAGGGGAACCAAGCCCAGGCCGACCACACAGCCGACATACATCCCGGACTGCGATTCTTCGTCCCGATGGGCCAAACGCACATCTACAGCACGCACATGGGCAATGTGATCCTTAAGGCGTTCCAGCGCGGCTTCAGGATTCTCCCCGGCCACAAGGCTGTTGGCCATATTAAAGCCTACCTTAACTTGGGGATCATTAGTCTTCTGGAGCAGACTGGCCATGTGCCGGCTTTGAAAGGCAGCACTCTCAGGGTTTTCTATAGCAAGGGTCAAGTTCTTGCCTTTGATGAGAGGAAGAACAATGTCGACAAGCTCTAGAATCAAGGATTCTATTTCACTTGCAGTGACTGCAGGGTCAAACACTTCACCGACAATCTGCACCTGCTCGGCCCCAAGCATCTCTGCCATCTCCAGCTCGGCCTTGATTTTCCCTAGCGCTTCGTCCCTTTCTTGGCCCTTAAGAGGCGCCATCTGGTGATGAATGTCGTAACAGGACACCTTGAGGCCTGTCTCGCGCAGCACCTCTTGAATCTGAGGGTAATCGGGAACGGATCCTAAAAGATAGATATCATCGAGTTCTACGCCATCAACTGCCAAGCTCGCTGCGTACTTCAAAAAGTCAACGACACTTAGCTCTCCCTTAAGGAGCGGTCCATGTACACTTCGCATACTAATGGCAACCTTCACAGCATTCAGTCCCTTCCTAGACTCATATCTTTGCCTTTAGTTACTTTATTCACCAGAAGCAGGGCTTTTTCCTTGCCCTATCGTACAATTATGTCAAGGCGGTGACCAATTTGAGCTTTAATGCCGAAGAACTTCTAGGGCCTAAGGGCCTTTTGGCACAAACCCTAAGCAATTACGAATATCGCCCGGAGCAAATCCAGATGGCCAATCATGTTTATCAGACTCTGCAAGATGAAGTTCACGGGATAATCGAAGCGGGCACAGGTGTAGGAAAAAGCTTGGCCTATCTCCTGCCCCTGATTGAGCATACAGTTACAGAAAAAAAGAGGGCGGTTGTGGCCACCCATACAATCACCCTCCAGGAACAGCTTTTTCAAAAAGATATTCCCTTTTTAAAAGAGGTCTTGCCCTTCGAGTTTCAGGTGGAGGTATTCAAGGGACGAAGCAACTACCTCTGCCTGAGGCGCTGGAATGATCTCCTTCAGCGGCGCGGCGGCCAGCTCGGTTTGGTAGATGACCTTAAACCCTTGGATCGCTGGGTCAACGCAACAACTACAGGGGATTACAACGAAGCCCCCTTCACCATACCCTGGGAGCTGTGGCTGGAAATTCGCTGTGAAAAGGAGAGCTGTCCCGAGGAACTATGCGCCTACTTTCCTAAGTGCTTTTACTGGAGTCTGCGCCACCGGCTCCATGAGGCGCACCTGATCATCACCAATCAGGCCATGCTCCTTGCTGACGCACGCACCGAGGGGCGTGTTCTGCCTGGCTGTAAATGTGCAGTTATCGATGAGGCCCATAATCTGGAGGATGTGGCAACCAATGCCTACAGCCATCAGCTCAACCGCCCCGCCTTTCTAGCCTACTATCGAACGGGTAGTCAGCTGCAGGGAGCTTTGCGCGACTTTGTGCCGGAGTATATCATTCAGGATCTCAACCTCATCCTCGATGAGCTTATGAAAGAAGCAGGTCAGTATTTTTCCCAAATTGAACAGCATATTACCGGGTTTACCACCCTCCTGACGGAGGAAAACCGGCCCTATTTTTCCCAGACCAGCCTGCCCAAACACCTGAAAGACATGGCGGAAGTCCTCAAAGAATGCGATTTTGCTGAGGAGGGAGAACAATCTGCCTTGGCAGAACAGTTCGCCTCCTTTACAGAGAGGCTGCTGTCTACTTTGGATCTCGTTCTGCTCGGGCAAGATACAAGCTATGCCTACTGGGCAGAAATGCAAAATGGGGAACCTACTCTAGTAGCTGCCCCAATTGAAGTAAGCGGGTTCCTGCAGGAGACTTTGTTCCAGCAAGTTCCCTCAGTTATTCTAACCTCTGCCACTTTGAGCACCAACCAGTCCTTCGATTACATTCGCAGGCAGTTAGGTCTCAATGAGGCAGAAGAGTTAATTCTCGGCTCTCCCTTTGCCTATGACAAACAGGCAATCCTATGCGTGCCGCAAGAGGCCAAGCACCCTAACCATCCCCGTTATGCCCATTATGTTTCCTACCTGATCCTGCGCACCTTGGCGCTGACCCAGGGGGGAGTGTTGGCTCTGTTTACCAGCTACAGCCTGATGGACGAAGTAGCTGAGGCCATCAGCCCAAAACTGGACGAAGTTGGCTACACTCTCTACAAGCAAGGGGATGGCCCCCGCCTCGGACTGATTCAGGACTTTCAGACCGATCCCCGTTCCCTGCTGTTTGGAACCAATAGTTTCTGGGAAGGCATTGACCTGCCAGGGGAAGCCCTGCGGGCGGTGGTCATTACGCGTCTGCCTTTTACTTCACCTGATCGTCCGGTTACCCGTGCCCGTCTCCAGGCCATAGAAGAGGCAGGGGGCAATCCATTTTTGGCCTACAGCGTACCCCAGGCGATTTTGCGCCTTAAACAAGGTTTCGGGCGCCTGATCCGTACCAAAACAGACGCAGGGGGAGTGGTCATCCTTGACGAGCGGATCTTAACCGCCCGCTACGGCCCTGACTTTTTGGCATCCCTGCCCCCAGCCCGATTTACCCGAAACCTAGACGAGCTCCGCCTCTTGTTCGGTGACTAATACCACATCATAAAGGGGTCCATTTTTGATCACCCGCACTTGCTTTACCTCATCGCCTACGCTAATTTTCGTAGGCCGCATTTTGCGGGTCACCTGGTACAGCGTAGAACGAATAGTAGACTCGTTGACGTCATCCCTGGTCTGCCCAAACTCCTGCACAACAGCCCTGGCCGAAACACCTTCAGGGCTGCTTTGGGCTAGAGTGTGCAGTACTTCCACAATCTGACTGGTTAGCGAAGGTCCGTTTCCTCTCCGCCCCCCGCTTTCTTTCAATAAGCCGTTCAGTTTGCGCAAATCCATCTCCTTAGTGGCCAGACTGATCTGCAAATCTTCAATTTCCCGCTGCAGAATTTCGCGGGCCTGCCGAAGCTGTTCGCGGTAACTCATCTGTATCCCCCTTAACTAGCATCTTACCCGTTAGTATGATCAGATTCTTCGGGTAATATTACCTTGCTGGCCCATTTCATTGCCATCAAGGCAAGAATAGTGCCTCCTAATAAGATGGGGATATAAAAGACGACTGTTCGCCACAAAACGATGAAGGTGCTAAGCAAATCCGGGGCTAACACACTGTCCAGCACAACCCAGGCCAGTCCTTCCGAAACACCGGCTCCCCCCGGGATGGGCGAAAAAACAGGGGCCACTCCAAAGAGGACTGCCACCGCATAGCGGATCGCGGGGCTATAGACCCCAAAGCCTGTGAGCAGCAGAAAACTCCCCGTATAGTAGACCACATAGTATAAAAAAGCGATAACTCTGCACGCCCAGTATTGGCTCCGCCGCTCCACTACGATTAAATGCATAGCACTTCGCACCTCCTCCAGCCACCTTGCCGGGCGGGAGGAGCTCTTTTTGCGAAAGATCCAATGGAAGAAGCGCTCGCTGCTCAAGATCAGGATAAGCAAAGTTATGATCACGGCCAGATACACAAGGGCTCCAATCCGTACTGCACGAAAGTACTTGACTAAATCAGCAGGTACATTACTCAAAGCAGAAGAGATCACAAGGCCAAGGCAGGCCAGGCTGAACTGGCCGGCCAATCCCCCTGCCAACACTACTGCCGTTGCTGTGGATCCTTTCAATCCTCTCCTGTAGAGAAAATAGACAACCAAAGCGCCTCCGCCTCCCGCGAAGGGCGTGATGAGGGTCAAGAAATTCGCGGCTCCAAGCAGCGTTGCCAGCTGCCACCAGGGAACATGGTGCCCTACTGATCTAGTCAGCATGCCGATGCGCTGCCCGTCCACTACCCAGGCCGCCAGCACAAAAAAAAGGGCCCCAAAAAAGTAGGTGAGGGGGAATTCCCCCAGTTCATGCAGGACATCGATGGGGTTTGCCATTTTCCAAACAACTATCACCAAAGCCGCCATGCTGACCATAAAGGTGAGCGCAAGCCCCTTCCAGGGAATGCGCCATGAAAATCTCTCCGGTTTGTCCATATCTCTAATACCTCAACTGTTCAGAATAAGTAATTATATGTGACTCAGGGTAGTATTTCTCCAGAATGCTTAAATAGTCATATCCTGCCTCTGCCATACCCTTTGCCCCCCATTGACTCATTCCCAAATTATGGCCGCTGCCGCCGCCGTAAAGTGTGACTGACCTAAGCCTTCCTTCAACCCCCCGCTCCTCTTCAATAAAGAATAGGGCGCTAGGCAGCAGAGATTGGGGGCCTAGACTGTCAGATATCCTCGCTAGGCCCGAGGGCCTGAGGGCACGCCTGATGTTCAATTCACCTTCGATGCACACTTCCCCTTGTGCACCTGAGACAATCAGCTGCGTCACCCTGCCCGCTTCATCGCGGGCCCCAACTTGCACGCCGGAAACCTCCCCAAGCTGAAACAAATTTTCCAGCTCCCCCTGGGTAAAGGTGCACTTCCATCTAAACCAGGGGGAATTGCCCTCGAGAACCAAGCCTGTTCTATCCTCCCAGGACTTCCTTTCTGTAAGAACTGTTCCGGGGCTGGTAGAGAAGAAGTAGGTAGAAGTAACAGTACCGTCACTCTTGGCTAGAATCTGCCCGGCTGTTTCATCAATGGCCCGGGCGCAGCTCGCTGCCTCCGGCTGATTATTATACACCTGGGAGCTGGTGCTGTCCGCGACATGAAAGCCCAGATGACCTTGGCGCGAATAGACAGCCTGGGCGACTGCGTAGGTTCTGGCAGCCACTGCCTGGGCTTTAAGGGCCTCCAAAGGCCAACTGTGGGGCATCTCGCTTGGCACCACCTGGTAGAGATAATCCTCCAGGCTGACTTCATTAATCGCCAAAAAGGATTTTTCCCCGGCGACCGTCAGTTCAAATCGTCCCCGATAGCGCGGATAAAAAGTTTTTCCCGTGCCCCGCTGGAAAGAATTAATCTGAATCAGCCCATCTGTATCGGAAAAGATGTGCAGGCGCTGATCGAACTCCCACGTATTTCCCTGGCCATCCACAGCATGCAGCCTGCCGGCGCGCACAAAGATCACTGTTTCTTCCCCTGGTCCAATCAAAAAACCTCTGCCCGTACCCTTTTCTTCAACATACAGCTGGGAAGTGGGGCTGAAGCTCAGCTCCTCATGTTCAAGGGCAGCGAACCGATCGGTGCTGATTGCCACGCGCATAGTTCGAATATACAGAGGATCATAAACATCAAAACAAACCACTTCACCTTGGTAAATACAGGCAACAACCTCTTCAAAACCTACCTTCACGGCGTCCAGGGGAATGGTTACTCCCTCCCCCTCCCAATACTGGAAAACCTGTACATCCTCACTGATAGGCAAAAAGCCATGGTGTTCAAACTCTACCATGGTCCGGGAGATCCTGAGAATCTTGTCTGCAGGCAAGGCCAAACCTTCTGCACCGCTAACGTTAAAGCCTGCCAGGCAAAACGCTAAGAGCACCACACCAAGAACTGCCAGCCGTCTCATAGCTGTTCAGACTCCTTCCTTCTGGTGTGTTCTTCTTGGATCGCCTGCAGCAGCAAGGGATCGGTCAGCAAGTCAACTGCGGTATAAGCAAGGGCCTTAGCTGCCAGCACTGCTGCCTGCAGCCCTCCCTCACTCACGCTGGCCCTGGCAAACTTTGGTGTGTGGGCGACCAAGCCCTGACCGATGCTTAAATAAGGGTGGATGGCTGGAACCACCTGAGATACATTGCCCATATCTGAGGAGCCCATCCCTTCGGCAAATTCTTCAATGTCCTCAACTCCAAGCCTTTGCATATTGCTGCCGAAGGCCAGGGCAAGCCCTTGATTAGTCAGCATGTGATCTGTTCCTAACTCAAACTCATGCCAGCGTACGGCCGTCCCCGTCATTAAGGCGGCTCCCTCTGCAACCTTGAGAATCTTTGCAGTAATGTCATTGAGTATGGCGCGCCTTGGCGCACGGATATAAAATCGGGCCGCAGCCTTCGCCGGCACCACATTCGGCGCTTGACCCCCTTCGGAGATAATCCCGTGAATCCTTGCTTGATCAGGCAAGTGTTCCCGCAGGGCGTTGACCCCGTTAAAAAGGGCAATCACACCATCCAGCGCATTGATGCCCTCCTCAGGAGAATCTGCTGCGTGGGCTGCTTTCCCGGTGAACTCAAATTCGTAGGCGTCTAGAGCATTGCTGGTTGCCATCAGCAAATTATCGGCGGCAGGATGAAACATCATGGCAGCATCCACATCAGCAAAGCAGCCGGCATTGACCAAGATTACCTTGCCGCTTCCTGTTTCTTCAGCAGGCGTGCCTAAAACGGTGATTCTGCCCCCTAATTGCTCCAGAAAAGGTGCCAGACCCAGGGCCGCCCCTACGCTGGCTGTTCCGATTAAATTATGGCCGCAGGCATGGCCAAGCTCCGGCAAAGCATCATATTCACAGAGCAAAGCTATATTAGGCCGGCCCTGGCCTAGAACCCCGCGAAAGGCGGTTTCTAAGCCAGCGATGCCCCGGGTGACTTGAAAACCTGCCTCTTCGAGAACGCCGCTTAACAGGCGAGCGGCCTTCACTTCGGCGAATCCCAACTCAGGATTATTTCCAATTGTTAACGCCATCTGTTCCAGCACGGCTCGCCTGGCGTCGATCTCCAAACCAACCTGGTGCTTCCAGTTCACACAATCACCCTCTAGTCCTTAGCGTATCAATTTGCGATGTTCCTTAAACATGCACTTGTCTTCAACAAAAAGCAGCCCCTTCTCCCTGACGAGCTGTTTTGCTTCTGAACTCGTGATGCCTTCCTGGAGCCAAACACCTTGAATGTCATCTCTGGTCAGAGCATCTTGAACTACTGGCAGCGCTTCAGCAGAAGGGCGAAAGACCACAACTAAGTCTACCGGTTCCTCCACTTCCGTAATGCTGCTGTACACTTTCTCCCCGAGCAGCTCCTCGCCTCCAAATGGATTGACTGGATAGATCTTGTAGCCATGGTGCTGGAGATAACGTGGGACACTGTGTGCAGCTTTGGACGGATCTTTGCTCAAACCAACCACTGCAACTCGCTTGAGTTCCAATGCTTTTTCCACATCAGTTCGCATAGCTCTTCTCCTTTCCTTAGCCCTGCGAGGATTAAATGTGATATAATAGACGCAATGTTAGCCAAAGGAGCCTGATCGTTGTCTAAGACCTGTTTAATCCTCGACTGCTTTTCTCTAGTATACCGCGCTTTTTTCGGATTACCAAGCACAATTAAACGGCAGGACGGCCAAGTAATTAATGCAGTACTTGGCTTTTACAATGCCGTTACAGGATTAATGGAGCAATTCCGCCCCGATTATTTGTTTGTGGCCTCGGATCATCCGAGCCCTACCTTCCGCCACAAGCTCTTTCCTGACTATAAAGCGCAAAGACCCCCGATGCCTGAGGATCTGAAAAGTCAAATCCCTCTCATCGAGGATGTCATCCATAGCTTAGGAGCTCCCTTAGTAAAATTGGAAGGCTACGAGGCCGACGATGTCATGGGCACCATTGCCAGGCACGCGCCGGCTGACACCCATTGCTATATCATCACTACCGATCGCGACGCTTTGCAGCTAGTTGCAGAAGATGTTACCGTAATCGCTCCCAACAGCAAAGCAAACAAGGTATTCACTCCAGATATTGTAACCCATGAGATGGGTGTATCTCCTGGGCGGGTGCCGGATCTAAAAGCCCTGATGGGTGATGCCAGTGACAACATCCCTGGAATTCCCCTAGTCGGGCCCAAGACTGCAAAACGTTGGCTGAGCCTTTATCACACCCTGGATGGCGTCTTGGATAACGCCCACCTTCTGCCGGGCAAGGCGGGGCAAAATCTTCTGGCGGGCCGGGAAGATGCACTGTTGTATCGAGAACTGGCCACCATTGAACAAAATGTACCCACCTACTGTTGCTGGATGGCAGGGCAAATAGCCTTCGATGAAAGGCAGGTACGGCAGACTTTAGACTCCATAGGCATCAGAGCTTCCATTCCTCAAATCAGTTAGCGCGTGCGCTGGGAGAGAATTTCTGCTGTCTTGTCCAACACTTTCTTCGAACGATGCCCATCCACAACCGCTACCGACACTGCCAAGGTGTCAATGATGGTCAGCTGCGCAACCCTGGCAGAGATCCCGCACTTGGTGAAGAGGCTGGCATCCGAACAGGTTAGCAGGACAATATCAGCCGTCTTGGCCAGTCGCGAAGCTGCGTGATCTGTAATGCCAATCGTTAAGGCACCGCAATCCTTTGCGGTGTTTATTGCTTCTACAATTTCCCTCGTTTCGCCAGTGCGGGAAAGCCCAACCGCCACATCCCCCTGCTGCAGAAGTACAGCACGGGTAATCTGCATGTGAGTGTCAACAAAGGCACTGGCCCTTCTTCCAATGCGAGAAAACTTCTGTTCGCCGTCAAAGGCCGCTATGCTGGANGCTCCCAGCCCGTAGAAGTGAATCTCCCTGGCCCTTGCTAAAGCCTTTACTGCNGCCTCGAGGGAATCCTCCTTCAGCACATGATTTGTGTCCTGCAGGGCACGGATACTTGCATCAAAGACCTTTTCTTTAATAGTGCGAATATCATCATCAGGTTTAATTTCTCCCCCAACCAGGCTGTGTTTTTCCACCACATCCTGGGCGAGGAGAATTTTNAACTCTTGNAATCCCTTGTAACCCAGTCGCTTACAGAATTTCACTACTGTGGCATCGCTGACCTCCGCTTCTCTGGCCAGCTCTGTAATGGACAGGTACACCACATGGTTAGGATTACGCAGAACAGCATCGGCCACTCGCTTCTCGGCCGGTTTTAGGGTTGGATATAAACTCTTAATATGTAATAAGGCATTGGTTCGTTGACTCAAAAAATCTCCCCCTTAGACACTTATCCCCGCTCAAGGAACCAACATAGCACATAGTTGTAATAATTTGAGGAAACAGTACTCTTTATTAATTCGCAATTTTACCACAGTATCCTTCCTAATCATTACCATTCTTTTGTACTCCAACTTTTTATTACACCAATTACTCTCTTTTCCGAATTATATTGACAATTCACCCTTTTCCTTTTACACTATGGTAAAGGAGATGATAACGATCTGGTTGGTACTGTTCTCGCGCATGATCAGCTCGCTCCAGCCCGAACGCAACACAACATACCAGTGTTTGCCAGGCCACGAGGTGCCCTGGGACAGCGGACCTTTAGCTGCTGCCATTGTTCTGTCATTGGCAGGACAGCCAGTAGAGCCTAGGCTGGAAATAAGCACTGCAGCCGGAGGCGCTTCCCTTGCCAATATGAGACTTTATTTTGAGGGGCGAGGCTTACAGGCGGTAGGTTTCAATCTTACCTGGGAGCAGACTCTCCTTTTCCTCAGCCGGTTTGCCAATCGGCCCCTCCTGGCCCATCGCTACCTGGAGCAAGGCTACTATGCAGTTCTCTTAGGTTTTGTTGAAGGATTCCTGCTAGTCGCCGATCCCTCCCGGGGGGTGCNGGCTGTTCCTCCCAGGGCCTTCCTCGAACATTTCAGCGGTTTTGTCTTGCACTTCCCCAAGCTGGAAGCGTTATCCACAGTGGCAAAGATACTTGCCGCAGCNAAACAGAGGCTGACACTGTATGGTCAATCCGTTGCAGAGTTCTAAAACGTTTTAAAGCAAAATGGACCCTGGCGGGTCCATCTAAATTTGAACTAAGTANTCCCTTAAAGCTCCGTTTCAGCCAATTGCTCCAGTTCACTGAGGAGCTGTTCAAAAACGGCCATAGCCTGCACGATGGGCTCTGGTTTGCTCATATCTACACCTGCCCTTTGCAGCAGGTTGATTGGGTAATCTGAACCGCCGCCGGCCAAGAATTCAAGATAACGTTGGACCGCAGGCTGTCCCTGATCTAGGATCTGNTGAGAAAGTGAAATCGCTGCCGAAAAGCCTGTTGCATACTTGTAGACGTAAAATGGGCGGTAGAAATGGGGGATCCTGGCCCATTCCATGGCAATGGCCTCGTCAACTACAATGTCNTCNCCAAAGTACTTTTTGTTCAAGTCGTAGTAAATCTCAGAGAATTTGTCGCTGGTGAGCTGTTCGCCCTGTCCTACTTTCCCATGGACAATCATCTCGAACTCTGCAAACATTGTTTGCCTGAACACGGTTCCTCTGAACTGCTCCAAGAAATGGTTCAAGAGATATGCCTTCTGCCTGGGATCTTCTGTTTTCTTCAGGAGATCATCCATGAGCAGCGCTTCGTTAAGTGTAGAAGCCACCTCCGCTACAAAAATCGTATAGTTCGAGTTGACGAACTCCTGGTGCTTGTTGGAGTAGTAGGTGTGCATAGCATGCCCAAGTTCGTGGGCCAGGGTAAAGACATCATTGAGGGTACCCTGGTAGTTCATAAGTACATAAGGGTGCACCCCGTATGTTCCCCAAGAGTAAGCGCCGCTGGTCTTGCCCCTGTTTTCCAGCCAGTCAATCCAGCCGTCAGTGAAACTTGCATTCATATCACTGATATACTCCGGACCTAGCGCCCCCAAACCCTCCTGCAACATCTTTATCGCCTGTTCCCTGGGAAACTCCAGATCCTGATCCGCAACCATGGGCACATACAAGTCATACATATGCAGTTCTTCCAGGCCCAGAAGCTTCTTGCGCAGGCGAACATAGCGATACATCAGGTGAAGATGATCGTGAATGGAGTCAACTAGATTGACATAAACTTCTGGATCCACGTTATCTTCATGCAGGGCTGCCTCCAGGGAAGAGTTGTATTTGCGCNCTTTGGCGAAATAAAGCTCCTTCTTCAGCGCGGAGTTATAGGTTGCGCCTAAGGTGTTTTTCCAGGCGGTATAGGTGCTGTAGAGCGCATCAAAGGCTCCTTTGCGCACCTCACGGTTTTGCGACTCCAAGAGCTGGATGTAACGTCCGTGGGTCAATTCCACCGTTTCGCCTGCATCGTTTTTAACTTCAGGGAACTTAAGGTCGGCGTTGTTAAACATGGTAAAGATGTTTCTAGGGGCCTGCGCCATTTCGCCCGCGGCTGCCAGGAGCTGCTCCTGCTCGGCGGGTAGGGTATGGGCCTTTTTGCGCAGGATGTTCTCTAAATAGTGTTCATACAGTTTAAGACCTGCGGTGTTCTTGACCCATTTCCTAACGGTGTCCGGATTTAGANTGAGGATCTCCGGCACGAAAAACGATTGTACTGCACTTAGTTCAACCGCAGCAGCCATTGCACTGGCTGCATAGCCCTGGTACAGCGAGTTGGCGTTGTCCTCATCTCTCCGCATGTAAGAGTAGGTGATAATGCGGTCTGCCAATAAACCAACCTCATCCTGCAACTGCAGGGCCTTCAGCAGGTTTTCGCCCGATGTCAGGGTTCCCCGCAGGGCAAGGATCCGCTCCTTGCTGTTTTTCAACTTCTCCAAGTCTTCTTCAAAGGCTGAGTCAGAAGCATAAATGTCTTCCAGACGCCACTTGAGCTCAGAGGATATCTCGTCACGTCGTTGAAGTTGTCCCATCATGTCACTCCTATACTTTAAGTTCTATCTGTATCATTTCTCCTTATCCCAAAACTCTCCTTTAGAGAAAGGCAAAAACAGGATCACAGTTACTTGTGTGGAAATAGTTAAGTCGAGGTGAGAAAATGAGTAGNGAAGAGGTTTTTGTTCTAGATATTGGTACCCGCACAATCGCAGGTTTAGTCATGGCTGCAGCCGAGGAGGGATTTGAGATTAAAGAAGCCCGTCTGCATCAGCAGCTGCCTGGGGCAATGGCCGACGGACAAATCCATCATATCGGCGCTGTAGCGCGCACTGTTCGCAAGATCAAAGAGGAGTTGGAAGCCGCCTGCGGTTTTAGCTGCCGCAAGGCTGCGGTAGCAGCTGCAGGACGTTCCCTGCTCACAGAAGGGGGAAGCAGCAGCTTTGATCTCCTGCCTGCCCAGCGCTTGACTGCAGATCAAGTCAAAGCCCTCGAACTTGATGCGGTGCGTGACGCTGTTCAAAAGATCTCTTCTGAAAGCGCCGGAGGCGTGATGCACAGCTATATGTGCGTCGGCTACAGTGTTACCCAGTATTATCTGGACGGAGAGCCCATCGCCTCACTCCAGGGCCACCAGGGACGAGTGGCTAAAGCAGATGTGATTGCCACCTTCCTGCCCCGCATTGTCATCGATTCATTAGGCACCGCCTTAAACGAGGCCGGTTTAGCTATGGAAACACTCACCCTTGAACCCATAGCAGCGATGCATGTGGTTGTCCCGCCAACTATGCGCATGCTCAATATCGCCCTGGTGGATGTAGGCGCGGGAACCTCCGACTTGGCAGTCTCTGCCGAGGGAACGGTGAAGGGCTACGGTATGGTAGCCTATGCAGGCGATGCCATCACCAAGGGGCTGGCCGATCACTTCCTGCTGGACTTTAAAGTCGCTGAACAGGTCAAGATCGAGCTTGAGCCGGAGAAAACCTCCACCTGCCAGGATGTCTTCGGCAACACCCTGCACCTGGCCTACGAGGATGTGCTGGAAGTGATCAAACCCCGCGTAGAAATCCTGGCGGAAAAAATCGCCCAGGAAGTGATCAGACTCAATGGCGGTGAACCCAAAGGTGCCATCCTAATCGGCGGAGGCAGCAGGGTTCCGGGCTTTGCCGAGCTTTTGGCCAAACATCTGGAGCTGCCTGAAAACCTAGTGCGCATCAGAGATCGCAGCAGCCTGGAAATTGTCCAGGGACTCCCCCACTTTAACGGTCCCGAAGTGATTACGCCAATTGGCATCGGCTGTACTCACCTGGACAGGCTGTCCATGGAACTAATTCATGTCACCGTCAACGGCAATCATCTCCAGTTTCTCAATATGGCCTCCTCCACAGTGGGCGAAGCCCTCTTACATGCAGGCTTAGACCCNGCGGAGTTGGTGGGGCGGCCCGGCCCCGCCTTCACGGTCGAGCTCAACGGCCGCTGCATTACGCTGCCTGGAACTTTAGGAGAACCGGCAGTGATCCAGAAAAATGGCGAGCCCTGTGAGCTTGGTGCGCCCTTAGCAGACGGCGACCAGTTAGTTGTACGCCCGGGCCAGCCCGGCCGAGAACCTAATATCAGCCTTGGCGAACTCGTGGATGAACAGGCCCACTCCTTTTCCATCACCCTAAACGGCAAATCCCTGGAAGTGCAGGCCGATGCCCTGGTCAACGGTGAGAAACAAACCTTTGATTATATTTTACAGGACCGGGACAGTGTGAGTTTGCAGCCCCTGACCGACCTCCGGGATCTCTTTGGGCACTTGGGCATCCCTTTAGAACAGGAGATACCTTTTTATCTCAATGGCGAAGCCAAGATCGCAGTCGAAAAAATGAAGCTCTTGATCAACGGAAGCGAGGTAGGATTTCGGGAACCCCTGCGCTCAGGTCTGGAAGTTCGCTACTTCCGCAAGCCCTGCCTGCTGCGGGAACAGCTAACAGTGTCCAAGGAACAGATACCCCAGATTACTGTAAGCGTCAACGGGCAGAGCATCGAACTGACCCAAAAAGAGCCCCAAGCATTGGTTAACGGCGCCGAAGTCTCCCTAGACTATGAAATTAGGCCCTATGACCGAATCGAATACAGCCCGGGACCGGGCGGAGTACTCGATGCCTATATCGTCACCGATATTTTTCGTGACTATGAACCGGACGGGGTCTTTGCCAATAGGGGGGGAAGCATCCTGGTTAATGGGGAAATTGCCGGTTTCACCACCCCTATTAAGCATGGAGACACCATCGAGCTGATTCCCTATGGAGCAGAGATCGCAAACTCAGGTATACCTGATGAATAGGGAGCCAGTTCATACAGGGTAAAGCAAATCACAGCATGATTCTCCTGTAAATAAAAGCCCTGATCCTCTCTGAACTGGTCGGAAGTAAAGGTATCGTCGAAGAACAAATCCCGTTCTTGCTTGATCTGCTCAGCGATAACAGCTGCCGCACGCTCTATTTCAGCCTCTGTGTCAAAGATTTGGCTGAAGCTGATGGGCTGACCGCAAGTTAGATCGATATTGAGGTAGTCATAATAGGTCATGCCGTGGGCCCCGCCCGTGTAGACATAGTTCACAACCGCTATGCTGAGCAGGCCCCCCTGATTAAGCTTCACTTCAAAGTCCACAAAACCTGCATAGGGCTGGGGACGGTACTCAGAGTCGAGTTCCAACGCCTCCGCGGCGATATCCTTCAACCAGGACGCATAGTCGGCTAAGTTATCCCGCAGCCCTTGGTTAAATGCTTCCTGCCAGGCAAGATCAGGCGCCCCAATTAGCTGAGGGATCTGCGCGGAGACAGTTAGACCCGGCCCCTCATATTCATAGACATACTCATAAACCACCAAGGAGTTAGGAAAACCCTGAGCCATGCGCTGCCAAATAGACTGGGCAGCCAAGGCAGGTGCTAAACTGCCAGCCAAAAAGACAAGCAAAGCTGCTGCAATAAAGGTTCTGTTCAGTCTTTTCATCAAGAACATCCTTTCAGTTTTATCATAGTCTGAAGAACCCAGACCTCGGTCTGGGTTCTTGTGAGAAACTCTTACTTAAACTGAATCTTGGCCTTATCCTCAGTAGGATTCTTGCCCGTGACTCTAACTACCACTTCATACTCTTTATCTTTCCAGTTTTCATTATAGTACTTGGTAAACTCCTCTTCCAAGAGTTCCTGATAGGTCTCATCATCGACCGGAACGCCAATTGGAAGATCATCCACATCAAAGCCAAAGAGTTGTTTCAGAGAAAGGTCCGGAACCTCATAGGTATCGCCCCACCCAGGAACAATTATGGGAATGTCCTCTTTGATTTCTTTCACCCATTTCCAAAGCTCTTCATCATCGTCGTCCAAGACTTGCACATTAAGTGTATCTATCGTGAAATCGAATCCAAGACCGGAAGTCTTCACCTCTATTTTAATGTCGGAAATGACAAAGTTATCTTCAAGTAATTGTTCAGCAGTCAATTCAATGGATTTGGGTTTGATCAGAACGTTTATCTTAGGAGCCAAGCAGCCTGTCAAGAGTGCAGCAACGACAACTAGACTAATCATGAGAGCGAATCTTTTCATATACCTAACCTCCTTGCTAACTTATCGTCTATATTCTTCCTGTTTTTTCATTTTCCTGCCAGCTTGGGAAACTTTTTCAGAAAACAGGAAGCCGGAGAAAAAAAGCGAATAGTCTTTGCTGTATGCTTAAAGGAGGAACGATGGCAGTGACATTACTCTTGGTCTCTTTAGTGCTGGGCTTTGCCCTTGCACGGCTCGATGTGCTCCCTCAAGGATGGTCCCGGAAAGTTGGACTTATCGGGTATCTATCCCTTATTACACTCCTCTTTTCCCTGGGCCTGACCCTTGGGTCAAACCCTGAGATCACCAGCGTCCTGCCCACTCTTGGTTTAAAGGCGCTTGTCCTTGGTCTAGGTGCAATTTTGGGCAGTGTTTTTCTAGTCTGGATTGCTACAGCAGCAAGGGGGTCCGGCAAATGACTCTATCCATCTCTGCCAGCTTAGTGCTGGGTATTATCATGGGGCTGTTCTTTTTACCGGAAGGGATTGCCAACCTCATCGGGTCGATCGGCGAAATTTCGCTGGCCGTTCTCCTTTTCACGGTAGGTTTTGATCTGGGTCGGGATGCAAATCTGGGGCAAAAAATAAAGGACCTGCCCAAGATAACCTTGGCGGTCCCATTTTTAGTTGCCCTGGGCTCCATTATAGGAGCCTCGCTGTTCAGTTTTCTGATCGGCATATCGCCGGGAGATGCGGCCCTGGCTGGGGCTGGATTTGGCTGGTACTCCCTTTCGGCTGTAATCATTGCTCAAACATATGATCTTACCCTAGGAGCACTGGCACTTCTAACCAATGTCTCCCGTGAGATCCTGGCCTTTCTGCTAATCCCCCTAGTTGCCAAAAAGGTGGGATATCTGCCTGCCGTAGCCCCCGGAGGCGCTACGGCGATGGATGTAACTCTACCGATTATTGCCCGTAACACCGATGCCCAGACTACTTTAGCAGCCTTTTACTCAGGCACAGTTCTCTCGATCCTAGTGCCCATAGTCATCCCCCTGCTGATTCAGCTTGTGCAGCGCCTGCCCTAAGCAAGGGGCTCCAAGGGGGGTACCCAGTCGCCGGAAAGGGGCTGAGCCAGGCTAAAGGTGGGCTGAGCCCAGCGCACTGCGTTCTTGATTACCAGCTGAATTTCTTTCTGATGGTAAATGGGGTGAGTTTCATGCCCGGGCCCAAAATAGAAGATCTTGCCCCGCCCGCGCTGATAGCAGCATCCGCTCCGGAACACTTCGCCCCCTTCATACCAGCTGATAAAGACCAAGGTGTCAGGTTCAGGTATGTCAAAGCGCTCGCCGTACATTTCACTGTTGGGGACTTCAAAGTAATGGTCCAGCCCCTGAGCAATGGGATGCCCCTGCTCAACTACCCAGACACGTTCCTTTTCCCCTGCCTCACGCCAGCGCAGGCTGCAGGTGGTTCCCATCAATTTTTTGAAGATCTTGGAAAAATGGCCCGAGTGCAAAACGACCAGGCCCATTCCTGCCAGAACCCGCTGGTGAACCCTGTCCACTACAGCATCGTCGACCTGATCATGGGCTTTATGACCCCACCAAATCAGTACATCAGTCTGGTCCAGCACCTCCTGGGTCAAACCATGCTCCTCTTCCCGCAAGGTGGCGCAGCGCACCTGCATATCCCCTTCTTTACTCAAAAACGCTTCAATGGTTCCATGAATTCCCTGGGGGTAAATGGCACCAATCTCTTCGTTTTCTAACTCATGCAGATATTCATTCCATACTGTAACTTTGATCTTCTTACTCACAAAAGTCCCTCTTTTCTAAGCTAAAGCGATTGTTCTTTTGAGCCAGCAGCCAGTCAAACAGTTCCGGCTCTGCATAGGCCCGGTTCCAGGAGTTATGGCCTACCCCAGCATACTTGGTGAACCGTACAGGCGCGCCTAGTTCCTCCAAGACAAAGACGAGCTCTTCAGAACGCTGCACCGGAACGATCTGATCGTCAATCCCATGGAAGACCCAGATTGGCACATCCTTAAGCACAGCAACCTTCTCGGGAAACCCCATCAGGGGCATGGCGCCGCCGCAGATGGGCACCAGCGCCGCAAAGGCCCGGGGATGACGGACTGCCCAATGCCAGGTTCCATAGCCGCCCATACTCAGTCCCGTTACATAGATTTGCGCCGTTTCCACCGGGTATTCCTCAATGATCTCCTCCAGCAGACAGTCCAGCTCATCCAGGCTGCGATCCCATGTCCAGTCAGCTGGGCATTGGGGCGCTGCGATGATAAAGGGAAACTCCCTGCCTTCCTTCACCAGACGGGCCAGGCCCTGCCTGGTTANGAGGGCCAAGTCGTCCCCGCGCTCTCCAGCGCCGTGGAGAAATATGACCAGAGGCCAGCTCTTGCCGGGTTCTTTAGCAAAGTCTGGAGGTAAGTATAGTAGGTAAGGCAGGCGAAAATGCTTGGTGACTGTCTTTTCAACTACCTGAGAAGTGAAGGGCAAACAGCATCATCCTTTCTTGCCTAGGTAAACACATTGCTGATCACTTCTTGTTCGAAGTCCAATCTCCTTGCCCGGATCGAAGAAAGATAAGCACCTTTGGCAGGAGCAAAGGGAGCATCAACAATGCGGCACTCGGGAAAGAGCAGGCCTAGCATATGGCGTACCCGGCTGCGAACCGTACTTGACCCCAGCAGCACTTGCCCATACAGACCAATCATCGGATCAAAGCGGGAAAAGTGGACAGACAGACTCATTACTAATTGTACCAAAGAGTGGGCCAAATCAAAAGCGAGTGCCAGGGCGAGTTCACATCCTTCCTTGGCGAGCTGATCCAAGGTTTGGGTCATAGTGCAAATGCACTTGCCCCCCTTAATTTCGGACTTAACACGAAAATATTCCTCCTGGTATTGGCTGCCGCCTGTTTGAAGAATCTCCAGCAATCTAGCTTTCAGGTGGAGAGCGGGATTCCACATTAAGACCTCTTTGCGCAGCTGGACAGGCTGCTCCATAGTATTTTTAAAGATAGCGAAACCTAGCTGACCGCCGGCCAGAAACAGCCGACATCGGTTGTCCTGCATACCCAGGATGGAACTGCGCGCAAACTCTTCCACCGTAACCTGCGTTCCGTCCAGGACACCTGCAACCAAATCAGCTACCTGCCGCCCAGCAACTGCATGATCAGCTTTGTATGTAAAACAAGCTCCCCCTAAGTATGCTAGATTGTCCAACCCCACAGTTTCACCAATCAGTCTGGTTAGGTTAGCTCGAGCTTGCTCCATTCCCCAATGGTGGTGGTTCACTGATCCTCCCACACTAGTGGCAATGATCTTGCCCGAAGGATCGCCCAGAACAACTGAAGCATAGCGATCACTGTCTGCTATTCCCAAAAAGAGTTTTTTCTCCATCTGTAGTTGCCCAGGTAGTCGTTTTTGACACCCATTCAACTATAACCAAAATTCTGTCTTTTAGCCCGACAAACGACTACTGGCTTCCTCCTCCCTAGTATATTGTTTCATCTTTCGCATTATATCACGGATATCGAAACAAACCTAGGGATATGTGTAATTTTTCCTCATTTTATGTAAAAGAACCATGACGTTCTACACCTCATATGGATGCAGAGGGGCACCCTTCGAATTCCTGTTGATTTTCATACCGATTTAGGTATACTGAGGACAACCGCAGATCATGAACCAGAGGAGATGCTTATGAACTGGGAACTAATCACGCTGCCCGTTGTGGCTGCAATCATTGGCTGGGGAACTAACGTTATCGCCATCCGCATGCTCTTCTGGCCCAGGGAGCCCATTCGCATCTTGGGTTTTGAATTTTTGGGTGTCCTCCCCAAGCGAAAATTGGATATCGCCCGAAGTATAGGCGAGGTTCTCGACGATGACCTGCTGCCTGTAGATGAACTGATTGCAGCAGTAAACTCGGAAGAAAACAGGACTATGGTCGCGCAGTTGATTACCTCTAACTTGGCAGCCAAGATCCAGCGTTTCTTACCCCGTTTCATCATGGAACATGCGGAAAGCAAAATCCGCCCCCACCTGGAGGATTTAGTCAGTGCAGAGGTGGAAGACCTCTTTGCCAAACTTGGGGACAACTTCAGCCAGGAGCTAAAGGACAAAAGGTTCTTGGGCAGCCTGGCGGAGGAAAAAATCAACTCCTTCGANNTGGTGCACCTGGAGAAACTAGTGCTCAAGGTGGCAAAAAACGAGCTCCGCTACATTGAGTTTTTTGGCGCCGTCATCGGCCTTTTCATTGGAATTATGCAAGTGTTGCTGCTGCTCCTTTTCTAGAAGCAAATCCCCTGCACAAATGAAGTGCAGGGGGTATACTTATTTCCTGATGAAAATTTGGGTAATGTGATAGCTTGTCCCCTGTTTAACGATACCTACGCCAATGTGTGTGTAGCCCGAGTGCATGATGTTTGCTCTGTGACCTGCACTGTTCATGAACAAGGGATGGGCTCTGGAGACACTTCCGGTTCTGGCAATGTTTTCCCCAGCACGGGAATAGCTGACACCGGCCCGATCAAGCATCGTATAGACCGTTCCCAAAGTTGGGGAGACATGGGAGAAATAATTGTTTACCGCCATATCATGGCTTTTCTGTTTAGCCAGCGCTACTAGCTCGTAGTCAATTTTCAGCGCCTGCAGGCCGCTTTTCGCCCTCTCCTGATTGACCTGGTTGATCAGGCTGTGTTCATCTGAAGTCAGGGATGCGCTGGGTACGGGTACCTTGGCACCAGGATTGCTAGGCTGCGAAGGCAAGATGGGAGCCCCTGGAGTTGGATTCGGGCTGGGATTAGGACTTGGGTTTGGCCTTGGGTTGGGACTTGGATTTGGCGCAGGCCAGCTTGGCTGACCCCAGGACGGATTTTGAATATTAGGTGCAGTCGGTGCCCACCAGGACCAGGACGCCTCAGCCAATGGTGCTGCAAGCAGGACGCAGACAAGTGCAAATAAAAGAATACGTTTCAAGCTGATTTCCTCCTATAATNATGNTTTGTTGCAGGTACCATTATAACAGGATTGGAAAACAGCTTGAAATGTAAGTTTTGGTATTATCCCAGCTAGGCGCGGTATCTCCTAGCTATTTCCTGGACAATTTCTCGAACCGAAAAGTCGCCTCTGTAAACGACGTCACCATCGATAATCACAAGCGGCAGCGGTCTCTCATCTTTCCAGGGGGCGCTCTGGGCTTCTCCCCTGGCAATGTTAACCAGCTGAACTTTAATGTCTGGATCAACACTCCTTTTGACAGCACGCCTCAAGTAGATTACTGCCTCTC
>JGI24708J26588_10000548_pt1 | contig 30444 bp, 28 predicted proteins | sample BioPla1DNA2_FD_26588 | JGI IMG/M metagenome (IMG submission 26588) | reverse complement strand
CCTGATGATTACTCCTTTGAGGATGCCAGAAAGGTAATGGTGGTACGCCAAAAAATAAAGAGCAGTGGTTACCTGCAATACAACCCGGTAAAAATAGCTCAAGATATTTCGCCACGATCTGTGGCCGGAATAGAAGAAAACGCTTTGGATTTGCCTGGGGTGAGTGTAGTTGTTGAGCCAATAAGGTATTATCCGGAAGGGGAGTTGGCCGCTCACCTATTGGGAAACTTGGGCAAGATTGCACAACAACATGAAATAGATAAATATATCAAGGAATTAAAATATTTGCCCAGTGACATCATAGGTAAAACAGGGCTTGAACATAAATTTGAGGAAGTACTAAAGGGGACGGATGGATACCAAAAAGTAATTGCAGATTCCAGGGGTAGGTTAGTGGAGATTTTAGAAAGGAAAGAACCGATTCCCGGAGGGACCTTGTATTTAACGATAGATGCAAATTTGCAGAAAAAAACAGAGGAAGTATTGAAAGATGTTTTAGAAGCTATTCAAACCGGCGGGACTTATGAAACCAGATGGGGGGAAAATAGTTTTCTGGGTGCCGGTGGGATAAAAGCAAATGCAAAATCAGGTGCTGTTGCAGTGATGGACGTTAAAAATGGAAATGTTTTGGCATCAGTCAGTTACCCTGCCTATGATCCAAATCTTTTTGCTACCGGGATAAGTTCGTCAGATTGGCAGAGCCTGATGCCGGAGAACGAAAGGGATATGTTGTCGCCCAGGCCCCTGATGAATATGGCTTTGAGTACAGCTGTACAACCCGGATCTACCTTCAAAATGCTCGTTGCTGTTACCGCTTTGGAGCAGGGGCTCGATCCGAATTATAAAATTCTGGATAAGGGCTTTATCAGGGTTGGGGGGCATTCGTTTGGTAACTGGTTATGGAACCAGAGCCGCAGGACTATGGGTTATCAAAACCTGGTTGAAGCTATAAGAGATTCCAACAACTATTATTTTTATTCCATAGCCAACGGGTATGATTATGGAGCGGGTAGAACTCTTCCAATTAATATGACTCCGGAAATATTAACAGATTATGCTAAAAAATTTGGGCTAAATGATCGTACAGGCATAGAAATAGACATTCCAAGGGAAAAATCGGGTGGTGTCCCGAGCCTGGAAAGAAAATTGGCAACAGTTAAGGCCATGCTGAATAATCATTTGAATAGACAAATGAGCGTAGAAGATTTGGATCCGGAAAAAATTAAACCGAGTACAGAGAATTTGAAAAATATAATAGACAAAATTGTGAGTTGGACGGAAGAAAATCCACCTAGGGCAACCATCGAAAAACGCATGATAGAGTTGGGAATTAAAAAAGAAAGGGCCGGAATATATACAGATGTGGCCAAATATGATTATTTCAATCAAGCTAAGTGGAGCGTAGCCGATACCATGAATTTTTCCATTGGCCAAGGTGAACATGCATACACACCAATTCAGATGGCAAATTTTATAGCTATTTTAGCCAACGGGGGATATAAATATAATGCCAGTGTTGTCAACAAATTCAAATCCGTTGAAAATGGACAAATTAAGGAATATCCGACAGAATTAATAGAAAAAATTGAATTAAAAAATTACGATAATTTAGATTATATAAGAGTTGGCATGCATCAGGTTGCGACAATAGGATCAACCAGGACAACTTTTAACAAGTTGCCTGTAAATGTTGCGGTTAAGACAGGTACAGCACAAAAATCAGGCAAAATTCCTCCGGTGGACGAGATAAAATATTTAAAAGAACATCTATCAAAATTTGGGGTTTCGTTGAAACAGGTAGAAGAAAAAATGCTGCAATTAAAAAACGAAAACAAAAATAGTGCAAAATATATGGATGATGTTTTTGTTATGAGGGAGGCCATAAAACAGATAAATCCCGGAATCAAAGACAAAGACATCGATCAATTTAAATCAGACTATGACAGTTTTACTTGGTTTGTCGGCTTTGCACCTTACGAGGATCCGCAAATCGCAATTGCAATTCTTATTCCACAAGGCGGTTCAGGAGGGTATGGGGCCCCTATATTCAGGGAGATTGTAGCTGAATACATGGGTCTAAATGAGACCGGTGATAGTGGGGATTTCAGTGTAGATAACAGGTTATTGCCATAAAGACTAAGACTTAGTTTAACTGAGTCTTAGTCAATGTAAATTTATCCGGAAAAATAGATGTTAATGTCTATCGGTTTTTCGATATGTAAAGAAGGAATTAAATAACTTATGGAGAATTCATTAATACGGGCAATATGTTGCTGGAGGGAGTACCATGGTCCAAGAAAACATAATAGAATTTAGGGGTACTAAAAATGGAATTTTAATTTATATTAGGCCCAAATACGATTTTGAAATTGTAAAACAACAATTGGCTAATAAAATTGATAAAACAAAATATTTTTTTAAGGGTGCTAAAATTTTTGATATATGTTGTGATACCCTGACTGCTGAACAAAAAAAAGAACTAGAAGAGTTTATGGTTAAAAAGTATGAAATATGTGTTTTAAATCAGGGAAAACAAATCGCCTCGGATGAGTCTAAAACTACGGAAACTGTGTTCAAGGGAATAACAGAAGGTAAAACAAAATTTATACAGGGTACCATAAGATCAGGGCAAAATATAGACTATGCCGGAAACGTGGTTATTTTGGGAGATGTCAATCCGGGTGCGCAAATAACAGCCTATGGTAACATTATTGTCATGGGCAACCTGCGTGGAGTTGCACACGCGGGTTCAAATGGTAACAGGAATGCTTGCGTTGCCGCATTTTACTTAGATCCTACACAATTGAGAATTTCAGACGTTATAGCTAGGTCGCCGGATGGTTATTATGAAAAACCAAAAATTCCGGAATTGGCCAGGATAAAAAATAATATGGTATATATTGAGCCATATCTGAGTAGGAGATAAATCCTAAACTGGCAGTGAAATTATTAAAGTATACATAGGATAGGGGGAAGGATTATGGGAGAAGTTATTGTAATAACATCCGGAAAGGGGGGGGTTGGCAAGACAACAGCTACGGCCAACATAGGAACTGGGTTGGCTGAACTGGGATATAAGGTTGTTGTAATAGATGCTGACATTGGTCTCAGAAATTTAGATGTGGTAATGGGATTGGAAAACAGGATTGTTTATGATATTGTTGATGTGGTTAAAAATGTCTGCAGACTGAAACAAGGTTTAATAAAGGATAAAAGATATGATGAGTTATATCTGTTGCCGGCAGCCCAGACAAGGGATAAAAGCGCTGTTACCATAGAGCAAATGCAGAAACTTACGTCGGAACTAAAAGAAAAATTTGATTATGTTCTAATTGATTGTCCTGCCGGTATAGAACAAGGGTTTAAAAATGCGATTGCAGGGGCAGATCGTGCTATTGTTGTAACGACACCGGAAATATCGGCAGTAAGAGATGCGGATAGAATTATAGGATTATTGGAAGCATCTGAAATAGGAGACCCTGTTTTAATTGTTAACCGTATTAGAATTGATATGGTTAAGAGAGGGGATATGATGGATATTGATGATATGATTGATATCCTGGCTATTGATCTATTGGGTGTAGTGCCTGATGACGAAGCCATAGTAATTTCCGCTAACAAGGGGGAAGTAGTGGTTACGAATCAATCTACAATGGCGGGACAGGCATTTAAAAATATAACCAGAAGGATTATCGGTGAGAATGTCTCTTTTATGGATATGGAAAATGAAGAGGGATTTATGGGCAAGCTAAGAAAAATTTTTGGTTTAGCTAAATAAATAAGAGGGGGAGGGAGGAGAAAACATGGATTTATTAAAATTTTTTAGTCGGGGTTCCGGGACAAGCAAAAACGTAGCAAAGGAAAGGCTTAAGTTGGTTCTGGTTCATGATCGGACAAATTGTTCTCCCCATTTTTTGGAGATGGTTAAAGGGGACATAATTAAGGTTATCTCTGATTACATGGAAATAGATGAGGAAGGATTGGATATTAAATTAACAAAAACAAGAAGGGGAAGTAATGATTCAAATATTTCGGCCTTGGTAGCAAATATTCCTATCAGGAAGATGAAAGAACGCGGTCTTTAAGATAAATGGTGCGGTATTAACACAGGGACTATTTTATTGTTAGTTTTAATTAACAATAAAATAGTCCCTGTGTTAATTTTTGTCTATAGTAATAAAATTATTGCATAATCAATATACTGTATCAAGGTGAAAACAGAGGAGCTGAACAACATATGATTATGCAGAAAAACAGGAAAAATCTATTTGGTGGTACGTTTAAAAAAAGAAATATTCTTATCGGGATNCCAGGTTATAGAAATTGGCTAAAAAAAATGATTATCAGGATTTTCGTTTCGGCTATTCTGTTGGCAANAGTAGTAATGATTCAAACGTNAAATTTTAAACAACCCAAAAAAATGTTAGGTTTTATAGAAACAAAACTGGAATCCGANTTTAATGCAGGAGCCTGTTTAGTNGGGATCAAAAAACTACCTATCTATATCCATGCACTGGGTGAGAAGGCCATAACAACCATAAAAATAGAACATAAATCGGGTAAAAGATTTATATCTCCGGTCGATGGCGAAATAACTACCTATTTCGATGAAGAAATTGCTGGGACATCAAATATATCAAAGGGACTGATTTTCACCAGTGAGGTTGGGCAGGACATCTATTCTGTGGATGACGGTATAGTTATTGATGTAGGTTCAAATAAATCAATTGGAAATTATATGATAATAAAGCATAAGGGCGAGCTGTTATCCGTATATAAATATATAGGTACCAACCATATGAATATAAATCAAAGGGCGGAGCGGGGACAGGTAATAGGTGTCTCTTCCGGAAGAGTATTATTGGAAGTATGGTATCGTAATGAACCTGTCGATCCTATTGGTTATATAGATACAGATATCCAATAGTTACAGTTGTGGAGCTATTAAATATGAAATTATTTAAAATGTTTGGCATACAAATAAAGATTAGTTATTTAATTTTTTTCATACTGATTTTCAGTATGTTTTTTAATTATTTTACCCAGTTGTTGGTACTGATTGTTGTTATCCTTGTACATGAGCTAGCGCACTGCTATGCATGTATGTATTACGGTATAGGTATTTCTGAAATAAAAATTTTTGTTTTTGGTGGGGTGGCCAAATTTCGAGGGTATGTTGAAGAAAATCCTAAACAGGAGGCAGTTATTGCGCTGGCGGGGCCGTTATTAAACTTTATATCTGTCGCTATTATACTTTTAGTTGTAAACAGATTCAGTATTGGGGAAAATCATATAGTACAGTTATTTTTAACAGCTAATATGGTTATTGGTGCATTTAACCTCATACCGATTTTGCCATTGGACGGCGGAAGAATTGTAAGGGGAATTATGGGGCATTATTTTGGGATTAGAAAGGCCACATATATAATCATAAGACTTGGGTATTGTATATGTATATTATTTTTTGTTATTGGAACGTATGCTGCTTTGGTTTATAATATAGAATATATTTTTATAAGTTTTTTGTTTGTTTATATATTTTTTTCCACGAGGGGGGAAAAGGAAAAAATTGACCTTATATTTGCAAAAAACCTTGTTTTAAGAAAAAAATCCCTGTTTAATGAAGGAATCATGGATGTCAAACATATAGTAGCCATGGAATCTATTAATATAAAAAATATATTTGACGAATTTACACTAGAACAATATTGTATAATAACCATAACAGATGCGGAAGGAAAGGTAATTGGAAATTTGTCGGAAAGTGAGGTTATAGACGCTGTTATTGAACATGATAGCAATATAACCTTAGGGGAGTTTTACAACCTAATCCATTTGTCATTCTAGGGTGGACGAAACATATTTGAATCATGGGGATTTTCGTCTGACCCGAACACACTTTATTTTTTATGTTATTATATATNGATAGATAAAAATCAAAACTAGAGATTAGAATGAACCTTGAAGGGAGAAAATTGATGGGGAAATTGCAAATTGACAATTTGTTGTACAGAGTTGAAAAACCTGCCAGATATCTGGGTAATGAGCTGAACAGTGTGCATAAAGAAATAAACGAAAATATAATTCGCTTTGCTTTTTGTTTTCCCGATATTTATGAAATAGGAATGAGTCATTTAGGAATGCAAATCCTATATCATTTATTAAATAAACAGGAAAATGTTTTTTGTGAAAGAGTATTTGCTCCTGCCATTGATATGGAAAAGCAAATGAGGGATAATAATGTTCCCTTGTTCGCCCTGGAAAGCAGACAACCCATTAGAAATTTTGATTTTGTCGGATTTACTTTACAGTATGAATTGAGTTACACCAACATATTAAATATGTTGAGCTTGGCAGGGGTACCCATATATAGTGGGGATCGGGAAGAAGAGGATCCTATTGTAATAGTCGGAGGACCTTGTGCATATAATTGTGAACCCATAGCAGACTTTATTGATATAGCTGTGTTGGGGGAAGCGGAAGAGGCTATCTTGGAAATTATGGAACTGTATAGTAAAATGAAAGAAGAAGGTTATAATAGGTTTGAATTTTTGAAAAGGGCTGTCCTGCTCGAAGGGGTATATGTTCCTTCGTTTTATGATGTGACTTATAATGATGACGGAACCGTCAAGGTTATCATCCCTAAATATGAGGGTGTGCCCGGAACGATACGTAAAAGAATTGTCGAAAACTTAGACAATGTTTTTTATCCTGAAGAGATTATCGTACCATATTTAAATATTGTACATGATAGAATTATGCTAGAGATATTCAGAGGATGCATCAGAGGATGCCGTTTTTGTCAAGCCGGATTTATTTACAGGCCTGTCAGAGAAAAATCCTTCGACAGGTTACAGGGATTAGCAGAAAAACTTATTTCCAACACAGGATACGGTGAGATTTCCCTTGCATCCCTAAGTACCAGCGATTATTCGGAATTAGGGAAAATAGTTAAACATTTGATGGAGGAATATGGGNNCAAAAGAATAGGCATATCTTTGCCATCACTAAGGCTAGACAGCTTTTCATTGCAAATAATTAAAGAAATACAAAGAGTAAAAAAAACAGGCTTAACCTTTGCACCGGAAGCGGGGAGCCAAAGACTCAGGGATGTTATTAACAAGGGAATTACGGAAAGCGACCTAATTGACGCCGTTAAAGATGTTTTCCATTCTGGCTGGAACAACATAAAGTTATATTTTATGATTGGACTTCCTACGGAAACGGATGAAGATATACTGGAAATTAAAGAATTAGTCTTCAGGGTAGTCGATGAATATTATAAGGTGCCCAAGGAGCAAAGAGGGAAAAGGCTAAATGTTACAGTAAGCGCTTCAACATTTGTACCAAAACCTTTTACCCCATTTCAATGGGAGCCTCAATCTACACAGGAAGAAGTTTGCGCGAAGCAAAAATTATTGGCATCGAATATCAGAAACAAAAATGTTACACTTGATTATCATGACCCTAAAACGAGTTTTTTGGAAGCCGTGTTTGCCGGAGGGGACAGAAAACTTTCCAAGGTATTGGAATTTGCCTTGGGGGAAGGGTGTAAGTTTGACGGTTGGATGGAACATTTTGATTTTGATAAATGGATGGCTGCGTTTAAAAAGGCAAATATTGACCCCACTTTCTATGCTAACAGGCGTCGGGGGTATGATGAGATATTACCATGGGATCATATTGATGTAGGGGTTAGTAAACAGTTTTTAATAAGAGAAAATGAAAATTCTAAACAAGCTAGGGTCACGCCCAACTGCAGGGTAAATTGTGCGGGATGTGGCATTAATCAGGTTTTTGCGGGAGGAATATGCTAATGGCAATTATGCGCTCGAGATTTTACAAAAAAGGCGATATGGTATTTATCTCTCATTTAGATTTAATAAGGATTTTCGAGAGAGCGACTAGAAGGGCGGATATACCCATTGATTATACTCAGGGGTTTAACCCCCATCCCATTATGGCATTTGCAACGGCATTAGGGGTAGGGGTGGCCAGTGAGGGCGAGTATATCGACATGCAATTGAGCAATAATATGGATAATGAGCTATTTATGAAAAAGTTAAACAATGTTTTGCCGGACGGGTTAAAAATAATTAAAAGCAAGATTATTACCGATAACGCAAAATCATTGATGTCCATAATACGCAGTTCAACTTATCTGGTTAAACTGAGGACTAAGAAATTATTGAGTGAAACAGATATGAAACAGCACATAGACAATCTTTTAGATAGGAAGGTAATAGTAGAATTAAAGCAAAAAAAACAAAGGCGCGGACGTAAAAACAGAAAACCTGAATTTAGGGAGGTTAATATCAGACCTCTTATAAAAAACGTGGAACCATTTTTGTTGGATGAACACGAGGTTTTGTTAAAAATGCACCTTGCGGCCGGCAGTCAGGGTAATCTTAAGCCTGAAGTGGTTGTTGATAAACTGTGTGAATTGGCCAATTTACCTATAGAACAGTATGAAACCAGGGTTAAAAGGTTGGGTTTATTTATAAATGGAGGTAATAAATTTTTAACTCCCTTAGATGAGGAAGCGTGGAATATATGAATCAAATTATAGTGGATGTAGGCATTAGTGAAAATAGATTAGCATTAGTGGAAGATGAAGAATTAGTAGAATTATATATAGAAAGACAAAACAACAGACGAATGGTTGGTAATATTTATAAGGGCAGAATAGCCAATGTTTTGCCGGGGATGCAGGCTGCCTTCGTTGATATCGGGCTTGAAAAAAATTGTTTCCTTTATATTAAGGATGCCTTGAAGCAGGATTTGTTTAACAAGGATGAAACATATTACAAGGACATACCCATAACAGATGTTGTGAAACAGGGCCAAGAAATAACTGTACAGGTTATTAAAGAGCCTCTGGGAACCAAAGGAGCTAGGGTAACCACTAACATTACATTGCCCGGGAGGTACTTGGTCTTAATGCCCCATACAAGTTATATAGGTGTATCCAGAAGAATAGTGTGTTCCGAGGAGAGGGAAAGGTTAAGGGAAGCAATAGAGCAGTTAAGACCGCATAACATGGGTATTATTGTCAGAACTGTAGCAGAAGGAAAAAATGGGGAAGATTTTGATGAGGATATCAAGTTTTTGTTGAAGCTGTGGCAAAAAATTGAGAGAGAAAGGAAAATAAACCCTGCCCCAAAATTAATTCACAGGGATTTTGACCTGATAAGTAAAACCATACGGGACACTTTCAGTAAGGATATAGATAAATTTGTTATAAACAATGCAAAAGAGTACAAAAACGCCCTGGAATTAGTGGAATTATTGTCCCCGTCATTAAAATCCAGAATTTCTTATTTTGATGAAGATATTGAAATTTTTAATTATTATAAAATAGAATCACAAATCAACAAATCCCTGAACAGAAAGATATGGCTAAAAAGTGGGGGCTATATAGTCATCGACAGTACAGAAGCATTTACCATTATCGATGTAAATACAGGGAAATATGTTGGCAGTATAGGCTTGGAGGATACAGTTTTAAATACTAATCTTGAGGCAGCGGACGAAATTGCAAAACAGTTAAGATTGCGCGATATAGGCGGTATTATTATAATAGATTTTATAGACATGGTGGATGAGGAAGATAATCAGAAGGTAATCGATGCTTTGGAAAAAGCCTTGAGCAAAGACAAAACCAGAAGTAAAGTGCTGGGAATGACACAGCTGGGCTTAGTTGAAATGACAAGAAAAAAAGTCAGGTTGGGATTAGATAGACTGTTACAAAAAAAATGTCAATATTGTGGCGGCTCAGGCAGACTGGCTAATGAATATACCTTGTTATATAAATTTGAAAAGGAAATGATACGAATCAGTATGCATACTAATGCCGAAGCTGTTATTTTTGAAACAAACCCAACAGTTTTACAGGTTTTTAAGGAAGAGAAATCTATGCTTGAAAAAATAGATGCTGAAACTGATTTGAAATCATTTATAATTCCCAACATCCATTTGCACCATAACGAGATACAGGTAAAAGCTATGGGAGACATGGAAAGCATTAAAAAGTTGATAGATAAAAACGAGGTAATACTATAAAATAACTATAGGAGCCGAGATTTAAATTATTGACATCAACGTTGTAATATGATAGTATATATCGGCAGGTAACCGCACGGATCGGGTTCTAAACGATAAGTACCTAGTCATCCGGCGAATTCAGGTTCAGGAGGTAGTATTTCAATGTACGCAATTATTGAAACAGGCGGTAAACAGTACAGGGTAAAAGAAGGGGATACATTAATTGTTGAGAAATTAGAAGCCGAACAAGGTGATATAGTTACCATTGACGATGTGTTGGCAGTTTCAAAAGCCGGCAAATTAACTATAGGAGGCCCTACAGTTGATGGAGCTAAAGTTGAAGCGAGGGTAATTGAACAGGGCAAATCCAAGAAAATTATCGTTTTTAAATACAAGCCCAAGAAAAATTATAGAAAAAAACGTGGCCACCGTCAATTGTATACAAAACTAGTTATTGAAAAAATTAATGCATAGGCATATCTATGATCTTAATTTCGATTTATCGTAACTCTAATAAAGCAATTGAACGGTTTGTCATAGAAGGCCATGCACATATGGCTGATCCGGGAAAAGATATTGTCTGTGCCGCGGTTTCAGCTTTAGGACAAACTACGGTATTGTCACTCCGCCAAATAGCCAATATAGATATTGAATATGAAATTAAAAAAGGATATCTGGGATGTAAATTGCCAAAAAAGTTGACGGGAAAGGAATTATATGAATCAGAGCTCTTGATTGATACTATGCTTTTAGGGTTAAAAAACATACAGGAAGGTTATCCGAAACATGTCAAAATTCGTGACAAGGAGGTGTAGGTAATGTTATTTAAAATGGATCTTCAATTATTTGCGAGTAAAAAGGGAGTAGGCAGTTCTAGAAACGGTCGTGACAGTATTTCGAAAAGACTGGGTACAAAAAGGGGAGACGGGCAGTTTGTTACAGCAGGTAATATTCTGGTAAGACAAAGAGGAACAAGGATTCACCCGGGTACTAATGTTAGCATGGGAGCAGACAACACCCTTTTTGCATTAATAGATGGAGTTGTAAAATTTGAAAGAAGAGGCAAAAATAGAAAACAAGTAAGTATCTATCCGAAAGAAAGCTTAGTAGCCGTTAATTAATAAAAACCGCCCATGGCGGTTTTTGTTGTTTTGGCTATGATTCACCAACCCACTTGTTTTATAATCATTGTATCTTTAGAAAGGTGATCATATGTTTATTGATAAAGCAAAAATACATTTAAAGGCAGGTAAGGGTGGGGACGGTGCGGTTGCCTTCAGAAGGGAAGCTCATGTTCCTGCAGGCGGACCTGCCGGAGGAGACGGGGGCAAAGGTGGGGACATTATATTTCAGGTAGATGAAGGCATGAGAACATTGATGGATTTTAGGTATAAAAGACATTATGGCGCATCCAACGGGGAGGATGGCAAGGGTAAAAACATGTATGGCAAAGACGGTGAAAACCTGTTGTTGAGGGTTCCTCCGGGTACTATCATCAGGGAAGAAAAAACAGGGCATATTATTGCAGATTTAACAGACAGCGATGATACAGTTGTGGTAGCAAAAGGGGGCAGAGGCGGAAAAGGTAATACACATTTTAAAACATCAACAAGACAAGCTCCAAGATTTGCAACAGCCGGGGAACAGGGGCAGGAACTTACGGTAACATTAGAATTAAAATTAATCGCGGATGTGGGTTTAATAGGTTTTCCGAATGTGGGGAAATCTACTCTCCTATCCGTATTAACCAGCGCGAAACCTAAAATAGCGAACTATCATTTTACCACTCTTACGCCTAATTTGGGTGTAGTTCAAACCAAACATGGAGATAGTTTCGTTTTAGCAGACATTCCTGGACTAATAGAAGGTGCACATGAAGGAGCCGGGCTTGGTCATAAATTTTTAAGACATATAGAACGCACAAAACTGCTTTTGCATGTTATTGATATATCAGGAATGGAGGGCAGGGACCCGGTGGAGGATTTTAGAAAAATAAATGAAGAACTCTGCCTGTATAACAAGGAACTTGCTGGGAGACCACAAATTGTAGTAGCGAACAAAACTGATATTTTAGGTCCGCATGATAACCTTGAAAAGTTAAAATCGGCTCTTAAGGAACAAGAAATAAAGGTATTCCCCGTATCAGCTGTTACCGGCTGGGGATTAGATGAACTTTTAGGTTATGTGTCTAGGAAATTAAAAGAGTTGGAAAAAATACATAAGGAAACTGTTATAAAAAAAGAGGAAAAAATATATAGGTATGAAGAGCCGGAGGATAAACATCATTTTACTGTTTATATTGAAGACGGTATTTATGTTGTGGAGGGCGAATTTATTAAAAGGTTAATAGATTCTACCGATTTTGAAGATATGGAATCCCTGAGTTATTTTCAAAGGGTACTAAAAAATAGGGGGGTCATCGATAAATTAAAAGAGCTGGGTATGTCCGAGGGTGATTCGGTGAGGATGTATGGCATTGAGTTTGAACATTTTGAGTAGGAACCACATCTATTTTAAATAAAAAACATAGGAGACTTAGTAAATTGGGTAAAGATAGGAGTTCAAATATACAAGTTTTGAAAGATAATAGAATAGGTATAATGGGGGGGACCTTTGATCCGATTCATTATGCTCATCTGTTTATTGCACAGACGGCTTTGGATGAGCTTAATTTGGACAAGATTTTATTTATACCAACCGGAAGGCCACCTCATAAACGGGAAAACATAATAACTGATGCCTGCAAACGGATAGACATGCTTAAATTGGCGGTTAAAAGCAATCCTAAATTTGATATCTCTACCATAGAAATTACTAGGGGGAAAACATCCTATACTATTGATACAATCAGGGAATTGCAACAATATTACAATAAAGGAACAGAATTTTATTTTATTATGGGTTCAGACGCATTCAAATACATAGAAACCTGGAAAAATTATAAGGAGCTCCTTAAGATAGCCAAATTCGTTGTGATGACTAGACAGGTATTAAGGAATGGACTATTAGATGAAAAGATAAGATTCCTCACAAAAGAGCGGGATGCAAACATTAAAAAAATTGAAATACCATTTTTGGATATCTCATCAACAATTATCAGGAAAAGGGTGAAAGAAGGAAACCCCATAAAATATCTGTTACCCGAAAATGTGGAAAAATATATATTTGATAATGGGTTGTATATGGAATAAGGGGTGATATATTGGGACCGGATCTAATTGAAAGAATTCATTCTGAATTAAAACAGAATATGTCATCTCGTAGATACAGACATACTATGGGTGTAGTTGATGCGGCGGTTTATTTAGCAAAAAAATATAGTGTTGATATACAAGCTGCATATATAGCGGCATTGCTACATGATTATGCAAAAGATTTTTCAGAAAAGCAGACGCAAACGTATATAAACCGGAATGNTTTAATAATCGATGAAACTATGTCTAATGTATATCANCTGCTTCATGGTAAGGTTGCCGCACATATAGCAAGGGAACAATTTAACATCAAAGANAGGGATATTCTGAATGCAATAGAATATCATACAACGGGAAGAAAAAAAATGAGTAAACTGGAGAAAATTATTTATCTGGCGGATTTTATAGAACCCGGAAGGAATTATGCAGGTGTAGAAGAACTGCGAATAGTTGCTAAACAGGATTTAGATAAAGCAGTTTTATTGGCTCTAGATAATACCATTAAATATGTAATATTCATGGGGGAATTGTTACACACAAATACTGTTGAAGCCAGAAATACATTACTACTGGAGAAATGATTGGCATGGAATTGTAAACGGATGTTGTTTTGGTTTATATATGTGAACATGCGGCCCTTAACTGCGAAAAGTATATGATCTTTCTTATGTACAAGAAAGTCATATACTTTTTGTATAATCAATATATTANTACAGAAGCTTTTTAAAAGGGATTTTTATATATGGATTGTTAAGGGGGAACATTATAATGGGAATTACAATATCTTTTTTGGTATTTACAATAAGCCTGATAATAATAATTAAAGGTGGGGACTGGTTTGTGGATTCTGCCACGGCGGTAGCACAAATAACAGGTATACCAAACATACTAATCGGAGCAACTATAGTGAGTGTCGCGACAACTCTGCCGGAGCTGTTGGTTTCCTCCATAGCAACATATAACCAATACTATGACATCGCTATAGGAAATGTCGTNGGCTCTATAATATGTAACATAGGGCTAATATTAGGGCTGGTGGCAATATTNTCTCCCGTAAAAATCAATAGAAAAAGTTTTTCCATAAAAGGCGGATTTATGTTATTGAGTTGTATAATACTGTTTATATTGTTGCAGGATACGATTATTACGGGAAGGGAAGGCAATTTGTTACTGGTTCTGTTTGTTGTATATATTTTTTTAAATATAATTGAATTAAAATCTAAACCCCAAACGGGTCCCGTGGACCATGAATTCAAAAGATGTGATAGCAGGGGAATTTTCAAAATAGTAGCCAAATTTATTATAGGTGCTATGCTAATTGTTATAGGCGCAAAACTGATGGTTGAAAGCGGGGTAAAAATTGCAAGGTTTTTGAAAGTCCCGGAACAATTTATAAGCCTGACTTTGATTGCACTTGGCACNTCTTTACCNGAACTTGTTACAGCGATCAGTTCGATACTAAAAAGACAGGAGGGGATTTCTATCGGTAATATTTTGGGTGCTAATATACTTGACATGCTTATGGTTCTTGGGGTATCCTCTAAAATAGGAGGAAAAGGGATAATTATAAGTTACCAAAACATTATGTTTGGTGCTAGAATTTACAATATACCGCAAACACTATATTTGGACTTGCCGGTCGCCTTATTTCTAATGTCGGTGCTCGTAATCGGCGGTATGGTTTCTAAAAAGATAGGGAGAATCTTAGGGATATCTCTTTTATTTATATATTTAACATATTTAACGGCTCTAACAAAACTTTTCTTATAAATATTCAAATTGGAGGGGTAAAATGGAAAATGAACTAAACAATGTTATTTACCGGGTTTGTGAGGCTATTGACAGAAAAACGGGGGAGGATATAGTGGTTTTGGATCTCCGAAGGATTACGTCCATATGTGATTATTTTATTATCACAAGTGCCGCCTCTACCAGGCAGGTAAAATTAATAACCGATGAAATCCAGGAAGAACTATCAGAATCAAACATAGAATTATTGAATAGGGAAGGCTACGACGGCGGAAGATGGGTATTACTGGATTATGGGGACATTGTTATACATATTTTTCATGAAAAGGAAAGAGAGTTTTATAATATAGAGGGAATATGGAAAGATGCAGGTAAGGTGCATATTGACATAGATTGAAATTAAATGTTTATGTAGTAATATAGCGGAACAAAAAATAGTATAGGAAAAATAATAAATCTAAAAACAAGAACACCAGGGGGAATACAGACTGTGTGAAAAATGTCATCCTGAGCGAAGCGAAGGATCTCAAATGGCCTAAAAACCAGATTCTTCGTTACACTCAGGATGACAAAAAGCGAGAAAAGTGCTTTTTCACACAGTCTGAATAGCCGCCTTGGTGTTTTTCTAAATGGCATGTATACTTATTTAAAAAGGTTCTTGTTAAAAGTATATGTTGTGGCTCCTTTTCTATATGCAAATTTTCTTCTACGTCTCTTTTTAATCCTAAGGTATGCGACAAATATTTGCCACAGCAGAAATATACAAATACATATAACTAGGGGCTTAGGGGGATTTAATAATGGATATAACAGCCTTTGTGAAAGGCCTTTTTTTTCAACATCATTTTTAGCAATAAGATCAACTTCACCTACGGGCTCATTGTCTGAAAAATAAAAGACCCTTCCCAGCACCTGTCCCCGGCTAATGGGTGCTTTAATATTTTTGTTTACAGCAATGTTTTCAATAATATCGCCAGTGTCTTTGTTGATGGGCAATACCACAAACTTGTCAACCTTGGCAAACAGATCCACATTTGCATCTTTCCCATTTTTGATGTCAACAGAAAGTTGTGGGGAATTTTTATCGGATAATTGGACTAACTTAAAATTATTGTGCCCATAGTCTATTAAGGTCCTGGAATCCCTGTATAGTATACTTTCGTTTTCTGCGCCCAATATTACAGAAATTACTCTGTAATTATTTTTGCTCCCTGTACTTACAAGACAGTGTTTAGCTTGGCCTGTATAACCTGTTTTAATTCCATCGATAATATCGTATTTAAAATCTGTGTATTGTTTGTTGTAGACCATTGTATTTGCGCCGCCCTTGGCCCATAAAAACTTATTTGTATTTCTGTATATTCTTGTTTCCGGGGTTTGTTCCGTAGCATTCAAGCTCAGCATGGTAGTTGAAACAATTTCCCTAAAAAGATCGAAGGTCATGGCATGTTTTGCTATCATAGCTAAATCATAGGCTGTAGTAACATGGTCGGGATCCGGTAATCCGTGAGGATTTGTAAAATTAGTATTTAACGCACCAAGTTCTTTAGCACGTTTATTCATCATTCCAACAAATTTTTCTACAGAACCGGATATATGTATAGCCAGAGCCTCGGCGCAGTCGTTGGCAGACTTTATCAATAGGGCCCTTAGGAGTTCCTCAACTGTAAAGGATTCTCCCTTTAGGAGGAACATACTTGAACCGTCAACATAAAGGTCATAATCTATAGTTACTCTGTCATTTAGGTCAGCGTTTTCCAATACCAAAACAGCAGTCATGATTTTAGTAGTGCTGGCGGGATAGCTCCGTTTATGAGCATTTTTATCAAACAAAACCTTTCCGGTTTCATAGTCTATAAGTATTCCATTTGGCGCTTCGATGGNAAGAGCATCTTGTGCAAGGACAATAGATGGTATGAATATGACAATAAGGGCTACTATAATCATAGTAGACAAATATCTATAGCGATATTTCATGGGTCTTGTCCACTCCTTTTAAAATTAAATTTTATCATGTAAATAGTATATCAGAAGTTATAAAGAAAATTAAGGTAAAATTGCTATTAAAAAAAGGAAAATTTTTATAGAGGTAGAAATATGATAACAAGAATTATACATTATAGATCAGCAGCCTGGACATTTAACAAAAAATTTATATAGCTATGGTCAGGGGGTCGGCATGGAGACAAGAAATAAACAAAACATAGTATTAATAGTTATAGTATTAATTATAGTTTCCGTATTTTCAATTTCAAATTATATAAAGCAGCAAAAAGTTTATATATTGAGCGGCGAAACAGAGAAGGGCACAATTGAGAGTAATAATGAAAATAATGCCATTGGACAACCTGATACGGGTAAAATAATGGTACACGTAGAAGGGGAGATAGCGAATCCCGGGGTATATGAATTAGATAAAGACTCAAGGGTTTTTAATGCTATCGAGGCGGCAGGTGGGTTATCAAAAGACGCAGACAAAAAATGCATAAATCTGGCCAAAAAAATAGTAGATGAAGAATATATATATATACCTAATAAAAATGAGAAAGACATAGAATTTCCTTATAGAGAAAATCTATTGATACCCACCGGTACTATTGAAAATACAAATTTGATAAACATTAATAGGGCAAATATAATGGAACTGAAAGAATTGTCCGGCATAGGAGACGTATTGGCAGGTAGAATAATAGAATATCGCAATGAAAAAGGGGGCTTTAAATCCATAGAGGAATTAAAAAACGTGAGCGGAATAGGTGATAAGAAATTTGATGAAATAAAGGACAGGATAACCATCGATTAACAACAGTTGAACAATGGTTTAACGATAGTTTAGCGATAGTTTAGCGATAGTTAAATGATGGTTTAAAAGAGGAGGAAGATGATGTCAGAAGCTAAAAGATTAACACAGATGACTAAAAGTTCTGGATGAGCCGCCAAAATTGGACCCGATGTCCTTGCACAGGTCCTGTGCAACTTGCCAAAAATGAAGGATGAAAGATTGATTGTTGGTTCGGATACCTCTGATGATGCGGCTGTTTATAAACTTAATGAAGAAATAGCACTTGTTCAAACTGTGGATTTTTTTACCCCGGTTGTAGACGATCCATATACATTTGGTCAAATAGCGGCAGCGAATTCTTTAAGTGATGTATATGCAATGGGTGGGCGACCGCTTGTAGCTATGAACATTGTTTGTTTCCCGGACTGCCTGAAGCTTGAGGTACTTGAACAAATATTAAAGGGTGGTGCAGATAAGGCAGTGGAAGCAGGAGCACTTCTGGTTGGCGGTCATAGCGTAAAAGATGAGGAGCCTAAGTATGGCCTTTCTGTTACGGGGATCGTTCATCCTGAAAAGGTGCTGGCCAATAATACGGCCAGGGTTGGTGATTATTTAATACTCACAAAACCTCTGGGTCTAGGAGTTTTAAATACAGCTATAAAGGCGGATATAGCTTCCAAAGAGCAGTATGATATGGCGGTGAAAACCATGGCTACACTAAATAAATATGCCTTTGAAGCGCTGGACGGCCTTGATATTTCCTCATGTACTGATGTTACAGGTTTCGGTTTTCTTGGGCATGCTTATGAAATGGCGAAAGGCAGCGGGGTGTCCTTGGAAATTTATTCGGATAAGATACCTATAATAGAAGGAGCTAAGGAGTTTGCAGGTAAAGGTATTATTCCTGCAGGTATGTATTCCAACAAAAATTATGTGGAAGATGATGTTGAAGTGGAGGACAATGTAGAAGAGGTTATGGAAGACTTGCTTTATGACCCGCAAACATCCGGGGGATTGTTGGTTGCAATAAGCGAGGATGATGTAGAAAAAGCATTGAAAAATTTATCTACCAATACGGATAATGAGTTTGCGGTAGTTGGCAGGGTTATTAGTAAAGGTGACGAAGCCATATATATTAAAAAATAAGCGTCGGTTAAAAAGGGGGTATACTATATACTCCTTTTCTAATTATATGGTCTTGAAATATGGTATAATCTAATTTGAACAATTGTTCGCGGTCGAACCGCATAAAAACCATCGTTAATAAGGAGTGGGTTTTGTTATGGACAAAGGGAAAATACTCAGCAAGCTACCTTCGGTAGATGAATTGCTGAATAATAAAAAAATTATAAATTTATTAGAAAAGGTTCCCCGTAATGTGGTAGTGAATGAAATACGCAATAGTTTGGAGAGATATCGTAAAAAAATTTTATCCATGGACGGGGAAATTTTGAACAAATTTAAAATTGATATAGATGAAATTGTGTTCAATGTAGTTGATAACAGTCATGAATTTATGGAAATGAATTTGAGGGAAGTCATAAATGGCATGGGTACGGTGTTACATACTAACCTGGGTAGGGCACTTTTGAGTGAAACAATCAGGGAGCGGGTATGGAGTGTGGCTAGCGGGTATTCCACCTTAGAAATTGATGTTTTAACAGGAAAAAGGGGGATACGTTATAGCCATGTCATTGAAATTATAAAATTTATAACTAAAGCAGAAGACGTTCTGGTTGTTAATAACAACGCGGCAGCAGTTATGCTTGCGCTCAGTACAATGGCCAAAGACAGAGAAGTGATCGTTTCAAGGGGAGAATTAGTAGAAATAGGAGGTTCCTTTAGGGTTCCCGATGTGATGGAACAAAGTGGGACAAGGCTTGTGGATGTTGGAACAACCAATAAAACCCATTTATGGGATTATGAAAGTGCAATAAATGAAAACACGGCAGCCTTATTAAAGGTACACACCAGTAACTATAGAATATTAGGTTTTGCAGACAGTGTGGGCCTCGGGGACTTGGTGGAGTTAGGCAAGAAGAACAATATACCTGTGATTGAAGATATAGGCAGCGGTGTTTTGGTAGACCTACGAAAATATGGTTTAATGTATGAACCAACTGTACAGGAAAGTGTTGCTGCCGGTGTTGATGTAGTTACCTTTAGTGGAGATAAGTTATTAGGAGGGCCTCAAGCAGGTATCATTGTAGGTAAAAAACGTTATATTGATAAAATGAAAAAGAATCAACTAACTAGGGCATTCAGGATTGATAAATTGACCTTAGTGGCGTTAGAAGCAACCTTAAGGCTCTATTTGGATGAGGAAAAAGCCATGAAGTCCATACCTACTCTGAGAATGTTAACAGAACCGTTGGATTCTATTAACGCGAGGGCCAAAATGCTATATGGTATGATTGTATCAAAAAAATTGGATCTGGATGTCAGTATAGGTGAGAATTACTCAGAAGTTGGGGGTGGGGCATTACCCCTGGAGAAGTTACCGACCTATGTTATAACCATTAAGGCTAAAAACATTTCTTCAGCACAATTGGAAGACAGATTGAGGAAATATAGTACCCCTATATTTACTAGGGTAAATGATGACAGAGTAATAATTGATTTACGTACTGTAAAAGAAAAACAATATGAAACGATAGTACAAGCATTAGTCGAAACGGTAGGGAAACAATAGCTTAACAATAGTTGAACAATGGCCAAACAATCGTTAAAATAGGGAGGAACCGCTATAAATGAAAAATGTTATAATCGGAACGGCAGGACATATAGATCATGGAAAAACCACGTTGATAAGAGCATTGACAGGTCATGAAACGGATAGATTGGGTGAAGAAAAAAGGAGGGGCATTTCTATACAGCTTGGATTTACGTATTTTGATTTGCCCAGTGGAAGAAGGGCAGGGATTATAGATGTGCCCGGACATGAGAGATTTATCAGAAATATGCTTACGGGTGTCGGCGGAATGGACATTGTCATGTTGGTTGTTGCAGCCGACGAAGGGGTAATGCCCCAGACAAAGGAGCATCTTGATATTTTATCTTTGCTTAAAATTAAAAAAGGCATTATTGTGGTCACAAAATCATCCCTGGTTGATGAGGAATGGCTGGAGTTGGTCAAGGAAGACATCAGGGAAAGAGTAGAAGGCACCTTTCTTGAAAACGGCGAAATAGTGGCAGTAGATTCTGTTGAAGGCACGGGGATCGATGAATTAATCAACAAAATAGATATATTAACAGAAGAGGCAGAAAGCAGGGACATCAACGCACCTGCCAGAATGCCTATAGACAGAATATTTACTATTGTTGGATTTGGGACAGTGGTAACAGGAACCCTAACAGAGGGTAAAATATCGGTTGAAGACACATTAGAAATTTTACCACAGCAGGTAAAGGTGCGTATAAGAAACATACAGGTACATGGACAATCTATGAATACGGCATATGCGGGACAGAGGGTAGCTATTAATCTTGCTAATGTAAAACTGGAGGACATTGAAAGAGGACAAATATTAGCACAAACAAATTCAATGGTACCTACAATGATGATAGACGCAAAATTAAACTTGCTAAAGGATATACCAAGAAATATCAAAAATCGTGATAGGGTAAGGATATATCATGGGGCCACAGAGGTCCTTGCTAGGGTTACTTTACTGAATGAAGAAGAAGGAAAAGCGGGTGAGAGTATCTACGTTCAATTCAGGCTGGAAGAAATCACAGCCGTAAAAAAAGAGGACCATCTAATTGTTAGATATTATTCACCTATGGAAACCCTGGGAGGAGCAATAGTTATCAACGCAAATCCTAGAAAACATAACAGATTTGATGAAGATATAATAAAAGACCTGGCTACCAGAGAAAAAGGAGGCCCCGAGGAGATTGTAGAAAAACAAATTGATATTCATAGTAAAGAGTTCCCTGATCTGCTTTTTATAGCAAAATTAACGGCACAGCAATTGAATGATATAAAACCAATAGTATCTGATTTAGCAAATGAAGATAAAGTAATAGTGCTGGGGAATGATAATGTTATTCATAAGAATTACTATGAAGACGTCAAGAAACAATTAATAAATTTGTTGGCATCCTATCATAAATCCAATCCCCTTAAATTAGGGATGTTAAAGGAGGAAGTCAGGAGCAGGTTGTTCCCTAAAAACAAGAGCAAGAGTATTGATACCTTGATAGATATATTTGCGAAAAACAAAATTGTAAAGATCAAGGACAAGTTTATATCCTTGTATGATTTTGAAGTTGTATTTTCTCCGATTCATAAGGAAATAAAGAAACAGTTGGAACATATATATCTGCGGGACCAATATTCAACACCGAAGTTCGGGGACATAGTTAATGATATAAAATTTGAAAAGGACGATGTTGAACAAGTTTTTAACTCTATGCTGGGTGACACCCTGGTTAGATTAAATCCGGATATTGTGCTTCATACCAAATCCTATGAAAATGCTAAAGCAAAATTAGCGGACTATATTAATAAAAATGGCAGTATCACCTTATCAGAACTCAGGGATATATTAAACACCAGCAGGAAATATGCCGTTGCACTGTTGGAATACTTTGATAGGGAAAAGGTTACGAAAAGGATAGAAGATAAAAGGGTTTTGTATTAGGGACAGAAGGATATAATAATTGATTATAATAGTAAAAGGACCATGGTTTTCCGGTCCTTTTTATATATGCTATAATAATGGCGACTATGTTAACCCCTAATGAAATATAGGTTGACAGGAAAATATTTTTATGTTATATTTAAAATATAAATCCCGGAAACAGCCATAATAGGCACCCGGGTCCGGGTAGGCCATTAAATTGCTAGCCCGGGGACAGGATCCCGGCGGGAGAAATTAAATACGAACAATGGAAGAAATTAAATACGAACAATGGAAGAAATTAAATACGAACAATGGGAGAAATTAAATACGAACAGTGGGGGAAACTAAATATGAAAGGGAAACTAAATATAAGGGAAATAACAAAATTATCACTATGCACGGCATTATTATGCGTATCATCCTATATTGTGATTCCATTGCCCTTTACTCCGATAATGATTACAGGACAGACTATGGCAATCAATTTGGTAGCTTTAATCTTGAGTCCAACACACAGTGCTATGTGTATTGTGGCGTTTATATTGTTGGGTGCAAGTGGGTTGCCTGTATTTGCAGGAGGTAGCAGTGGTTTGGGCGCATTGTTTGGACAAACCGGTGGATTTATATTGGGTTTTTTGTTTGCAGCCGTAACAATGAGTTACCTGAAGGGTACAAAAATAAGTTTTTACAGATACTTGCTGATTACTATTTTTGTGGGTATGCCTATAATTTATCTATTAGGGGCAGCTTATATGAGTTATATATTAAATATAACATATATAGAAGCCTTACAGCTCGGTGTGATTCCGTTTTTAGCCGGGGATTTAATCAAAGCCATACTAGCTTCCATAATAGCGGTAAGAATAAATGGCAGTTTAGCATCTTGACATAGGAGAATAAAGAACATTAAAGGGCTGTCCTTCCTGTACTGAACGTACTGTCAAACAGCACTACCAAAATAGCACAAGGCACTACCAAATAGCACTTTACATATTCAATATTTTAGTGTATAATCGTACAGGTAGGGCTATTTAGCCCATTTAAATTCAGGTTATGCTGATGTGGCTCAGAGGTAGAGCACTTCCTTGGTAAGGAAGGGGTCGACGGTTCAATTCCGTTCATCAGCTCCATTAAAATTTTAAAGTGCCACTTCTAAAAATGTTTGGAGGTGGCATTTTTTATATAAGTCATTGCAATTTCTTTTCAAGTTCTATCAAATCATCAGGCAAAGGTGCCTCCACCTGCACTGTATTCCCGTATCTCGGCTGTAGAAAAGACAGGTATGATGCATGAAGGGCTTGTCTGTTTATCAAATGAACATCGTCTGTACCATAGAGGCTATCCCCTATCAACGGATGTCCCAGATGGCTCATATGTACCCTGATTTGATGGGTTCTACCCGTTACCAAAGTTATTTCCAACATTGTAGCATTTTTGTACCTTTTCATTACTTTAAATTCGGTATAAGATTGCCTACCTTTTTGGTCTACTATTCTTTTAATTGAATCCTTGGACGGCATGTATATGGGCGCTTCAATTTTTCCAACGTCATTTTCAATAACGCCCCATACGAAAGCGATATATTCCTTTTTTACTCTGTCTTGTTGCATCTGCTTTGATAATATATGATGGGAATACGGATTTTTAGCAATAATCAACAAGCCTGAGGTATCCATGTCCAATCTATTGACAAATCTGATTTTACAGCTAACACCTTTATTTTTCAAATACCATGCAATTGCGTTAGCAATTGTATTGTCCGGGTGGCTTTTAGTCGGGTGGGTTACAATCCCGGGTTGTTTATTTATTAATAATAGATCTATATCTTCGTAAATAATTTCCAGATTAATGTTTTGGGGGACAAAATGGCTGGGTTCCTCTTTCATAATAATTTTAATTTGGTTCCCTTTTTTTACTACCTCATGATATTTTGAATACTGTTCATTAATAAAAATGGTTTTACTTTGTTTTAACCTGGACAACAAGCGGCTGGAAAAATTTAATTTTCCTTTTAAAACTTCTTTTAACGTTTTTCCGTCATCGTCCTGTTCTGCCTCATAAACAATTTTATCTTCTTCTTGCCTGTTTTTTACTATCATTTTTATCTCCTTCGTTAAATTAATTTACTATATTATTGTTAAAAGGAAAATTATCAGGGGTTAACCCATGCAATGGACTAAATTAAATTATTTTTATTGAAGGTTTTTTTTATTTAGCCTAGAATTATGTTATTATCAAATACAGGGTTTGGGTACTTGCATTATGGGCTGAATTCAATTATTTTAAAATAATTATTATTTTATGTATTAATTTTTACACAATAATTGTGTATAATGGACAAACAGCTATGTTTTTAATAATAAAGGAGAATATCTATGAAGTCTAGTAGAATTATCAGTATTGTACACAATAACAGGGAATTATCCGTTGATACAGCGAAGGATTTAAAGGAAAAATTAAGTTCGCTTGGGTATCTGGTAAGCTATACCTTGGAAAAAAAGGCGGAATTAATCGTATCCATAGGTGGAGACGGCACATTTTTAAAAGCTTTAAGAGAACATAATTTTCCCGATATTCCAATAGTGGGGATAAATACAGGCCATCTCGGTTTTTTCACGGAAATAACACCCGAAGAACTGGATTACCTGATTTCAAAATATATAGCCAAAGATTATAGCATACAAGAAATCACTCCTATCAAATCAATCATCTGTGCGAAAAGTAGTTGTATAAAAATAATGGGAATTAACGAAATAGTCATTAAGGGTAATAAATCCCATGTAATTCATTTAGATATTTACGTTGATAACAACCTGGTTCAACATTTTAGTGGAGATGGGATTCTTATATCTACTTCTACAGGAAGTACCGCCTATAACTATTCGGCCGGTGGAAGCATAATAGACCCCAGTTTAGATGTTTTACAGATTACGCCCTTGGCTCCCATTAATACAAATGTTTATCGCTCTTTTACTTCGAGTATTATTCTACCCAGTAATGCGGTAATCAAAGTTATTCCGGAATATTACTTTGAAAGTTCTCTGGTTATTGTAATTGATGGTGTGGAACACAGGTATAATAATATCACTGAGGTTGGTACAAGATTGGCAAACCGCAAAATAAAAATGCTCAGGTTGGAGGACTTCGAATTTTGGAGCAGGGTTACCAGTAAATTTTTGTAGAAATCCTGAAAGATATTTTTTCATCGAACTATTAATCAGTAATTTACTGAGATACCTCCCTGTATCATGGGATGCTATTATTTTTAGTGCAATGTATATTACAGTTACGGCAATACAAACAGAAAAACCTACAATAAAATTGTAGGTTTTTCTGTTTGGTGGAGACGAGGGGATTCGAACCCCTGACCTCTTGACTGCCAGTCAAGCGCTCTCCCAACTGAACTACGCCCCCCTGCCATATAGTTATAATACTATGTTACAAATACTATGTCAATGATAAAAACAGGCAATATCAGTATTATGGCCCTCCTTTATAACTATTTTGTTATTCTACAGAAAATTGGGGGAATTTTTGTATTTATACAATGGGAATGAAACACTTTTTGATGAAAACAGAAATTATTATATAAATACCTATTGGCCTAAATTTTACCTATCATTAGGTATTTCATTTTAAGTATTTGAAGGAGGATTATGGTAAGATGGCTATAGGCTTTACACGGCATCGACATTATGTTAATATAATGTGTAAACCACCCTATACATATCAAATTTAAAATTTAGGAACTAAAGGGGGTTTTTTTGTGTTAAAAATAAAATTTGGCAAGATGAACAAAAAAAATCTGATAATCTTTACGATTTTAACATTAATTTTGATATCAATTGTTTCACTGAGTGTATATAATATGAAATTTAAGAAGCCTATTCATGAAATTTCCTATTTGGAATTTTTAGAAAAGGTTGACAGCGATCAAATTAGGTCTATAAGTATATCCGATTCTGCTTATCTAAAAGGGGAATTTAAGGATGGAACACAGTTTAAAACAGACAACCCAAGGATAGATGGTTTTAAGGAAAACATGTTAACAAAAAATATAGAGGTGAAGGAAACAAGTGGGCAATATTCCATTGGACAAATTATTCTTACCGTTGCAATGATTGTTGGTTTTGTGGGGATAGTAATTTACCTATCAAAAAACGGTTTGCAGCAAGCTTCTAAGGAATATGATAAAATGTCAAGCATGGATTTTTCAACACAAGAAGATTCCGATATAAAGTTTAGTAATATTGCAGGTAATGAAGAAGCAAAAGAAAATATTATGGAGCTTGTGGATTTTATAAAAAACCCACAGAAATATAAGAAATATGGCGCCAGAATGCCAAAGGGGATAATCTTGTATGGTCCCCCAGGGACGGGTAAGACACTTATGGCAAAGGCCCTGGCAAGTGAGGCCGGTGTGGATTTCCTGGCAGTATCGGGCTCTGATTTTGTGCAGGTATATGCGGGGCTTGGAGCAGGCAGGATAAGGTCTTTGTTCAAGAAAGCCAAAGAAAAAAAGAAATGTGTTATATTTATAGATGAAATAGATGCCATGGGAAAAAAGAGGGACCGTGGTTTCGGGAGTAGTGATGAATCTGACAGAACCCTGAACGCACTTTTGGCAGAAATGTCGGGTTTTAGGGGAAGTGAAGGTATTGTAGTCATAGCGGCTACCAACAGGCTGGATATTTTAGATGAAGCACTTTTAAGACCCGGGCGTTTTGACAGGCAGATTGAAATCGGATTGCCGGATTTAAAGGCAAGACATGAGATCTTAAAATTGTACAGCCATGATAGGCCAATTGCACCTAGTGTCAATTTGGAACATGTAGCGGAACAGACGGTATATTTTAGCGGTGCAAAACTGGAAAATCTTATGAACGAGGCTGCAATTAATGCGGCCAGGGAGAATGCCGGATTTATCTGCGATTTTCATATTGATAAGGCATTTTATACTGTAATTGCCGGGGATGAGAAAAAAGATAGGAGCAATATCAGAAATATAGACAGAAAAATTACCGCTTATCATGAGGCGGGACATGCGGTTGTTACAAAATTGCTCTGTCCCGAAAACAAGGTTACAAAAATAACTATCATTCCAAGCACAAAAGGTGTAGGCGGATTTAGTATGAATATTCCTCCGGATAAAATGTATAATACCAAAAAAGAAATGGTAAATAATATCCAAATTGCATTGGCAGGTAGAATTGTAGAAGAGCTGGTGTTTGGTAAGGATAATGTTACTACCGGCGCAAGCAACGACATTCAAAAAGCAACGGAATTATTGGTTGCCATGATTAAGCAGTTTGGCATGAGTGAAGAAATCGGTATGATTAATTATGATGTACTGTTTGGACATCAGGGTACAACAGATGACAGGTTAGTTGAAATTAGTAGGGAAAAAATGCAAAAGCTATATGATGCAACCAAAATGCTTATACAAGAAAATCTTGAGTTAGTCAAGTTGGTGGCTGAAAATCTATTAAGCAAGGAAACGTTAAATGAGGAAGAAATTGATAGATGTATTGCAAAATACAGAGAAGAAGTGTGTTAACGAGGCCTATAGGCAAAAAATTCACTTTATAAAAATAAAATTTTGGTGTATAATATATATAAGAAAATAGATGTATAAAAAATTCTGAGATGTTCGTAAGACCTGTTAAAATTCAACCTACAATATACATCCGGGAGATTATATTTTTATTTGGACGGAAAGCCTCCTCTGAGTGGACTTCGAAAGAATAAAATGTATCACCCACCTTGGAGAAGGGCTAGGATGTGAATTTTAAGGTTAACGGCATCTTGGATTTATTTTGTGAATCTTTCGGTATCGGAAGATTTATTTTTTTATAAAAATATAAATAACAAATCAAACATAATTTTAGTTTTCCAGGGAACTTTATAGGATTTATATATTATTTTAACGTTTCGGCAATGGAAAGGTTCTTATAATTGATTTGACATCCAGAGCTTTAGTCATAGACAATAAAATTAAATATAATATAAAACCTGATATTGCGGCAAATAGGGTGCTCAAGGGGTTACTACCGGTAATTTGGTAAGCTACTTTATAGCCATAAAATATCAATACTATCATGAAAACAGAACATATAATTGACTTAATTACAGGTCTCAAAAAAGAGAGCTGTTTACCGATTGTTCTCCTTAAGGTAATCATGTTTAGCACAAAGATTACAAATGCTGAGAGAATATGCCCGATAAAAAAGCCATTTATGCCATATTTGGGATTGGGGATTAAAAAATATGTGCAATAAAGCTGGATTAGTATCCCAAGCAGATAGTTAATTGTAGTCATTACCTGTTTTCCCATACCATGCAAAATACCGGACAAGGTATGTTGCATACATAAAAATATTATTGAATAACTCATTATGGTTAAATATTTTCCTACGTCTTGCTGGTTATAGACGAGTTGTGCAATATGTCCACCAAAAATGACATATATAAGGGTTATCGGGATAGCCACCAGTAGTGTCAATTTTATTGCTAAATTAGATTGGGAGCCGACATCACCCATATTATTTATGGCTATTTGTTCTGATATATCCGGAATTATGTTAACCGCTAAAGCAGATGTAACTGTAAACGGAAGAAATAATAGGGGCATTGCCATGCCGGTTATCTTACCAAAGATTTGAATTGCTTCGGGGTTTGTATAACCTGCGATGGTTAATCTTTGAGGTATTAAAATAGAATTTGCTGTTTGTATAAGTACAGAAACCAATTTACCTATAGTTATAGGTGTGGAAATATAGAGTATGCTGCAGGCTATTCCAATCGAGGAGGCGGAGTATACCTTTAGAAAATATTTTTTAGGGCTTAATCTTTTAAGGTTAAACTTAAGTACTAAATACGCTAATCCAAAAAATTCCCCCAGGGAAATCCCTATAATCCCTATTACAGCTGCCAGTATAGGGTTGGATGGTTTTTTATAAACCAAATAGGACAGCACGAATGCTATACGAACAAGTTGTTCCACGATTTGGGCGTTGCCCGGGGGTGCTACATCTTTTAAACCGTAAAAAAACCCTCTTAATATGCTGGAAAATGTTATCAGGCTTATTGCTGGGATCGCATATAAAAATGGATAATATATGGATTTATTTTTTAATATTTGGTTAACTATAAAATTTATGTTAAGAGACACTAATATGGATATAATCAATGAAAGAATCCCCCCAATACAAAGCGCTATGGTCAACACTTTGTATACCCCTTCCCTATTGCTCAGAGAATTTTCCCTGGCAACAAGACTGGATACCGCAACAGGGATTCCCGCAGTTGTTATAGTTATAAGCAACATTAAAAGGGGGAATACCATTTGGTACAAACCTATTGCTTCCGCTCCTATTAAGCGCGAGAGTGCAATCCTATATACAAATCCCAAGGATCTGGTTAAAAAATTAACTGCAATCAGCAAAATCGTTCCATAAATAAAAGACGACTTTTTCAATATCTGACCCCCTTCACAAACAACCTAGTCCATTTATTCGTATAACCCATGTTTATTCCATAGAATAAAAAAATATACATTTATATATATGTATATTGCAGCAATAAAAAGCATTTTATGGTACAAAATTATCTGTTTATTTTTAAAAAAATAACATACAATACTTATAAGTACAGAGGAGGATTTTTATGGGCTGGGTTTGTCCTATCTGCAATGGGCTGGCGAATTATACAATAAGGTGTCCGGATTGCGGCAGTCAGATGGAAGCAGGAAGTGCCGTACAGGATTATTTTGATGCTTACAGTCCATATTTGGATAAGCGCATAATCCGGCAGGCAGATGGAGTAGAACACAACAGATGCGTTCATCTTTTTTATTGCCCGAATTGTAACGAAGACAAAAGAGTAATTATAAATGAAATACAAATGTAGAAAATTCTAAACCATATCTGAATATTGTGAATAACTCCAACTATTTTATAGATGGAGCCTCTAAAGAAGTTTGATGATATATCCTTATTCTTTAAGGCGCATCCACTTCGCCACTACACCATAAGGCTGTATTTAGCCT
>JGI24708J26588_10000546_pt1 | contig 30558 bp, 31 predicted proteins | sample BioPla1DNA2_FD_26588 | JGI IMG/M metagenome (IMG submission 26588) | reverse complement strand
TCAACCTTAGGTATAGTTTCTGTGCCATAGGCCAAGGCTCCAACAGCCTGTGCTCCTCCTACCTTATATATTTTATCTACTCCAGCAATCTTTGCTGCAGCTAGAATATTAGGATTCACTGACCCATCCTTTGATGGCGGTGTTACCATAACTATATTTTCTACCCCTGCCACCTTGGCTGGTATAGTATTCATCAGCACTGAAGAAGGATAAGCAGCAGTACCACCTGGCACATAGATGCCTACATTTTTTAAGGGCCTTACCTGCTGTCCTAGCAAGACTCCATCTTCCTTAGTAACCATCCAAGACCGCTGTTTTTGTTTCTCATGATAAAACCATATATTATCCTTAGCTGTATTTAAGGCCTTAAGAAAATCCTTATCTACAGATTTCACTGCCTCTTCTATCTCTTCCTTAGTAACTAGAAAATCTTCTATATTAACTCCATCAAATTTAGCAGTATACGCTCTTAGGGCTTTGTCTCCATTTTTTTTAACGTCTATTAATATACTATTTACCACTTGATGTACTTCTTGCTGTACATCGTCACTTCTATTTTTTAAGTTGTCAATACATTCCTGCTCTATTACACCGTCAGCCTTTATTATTTCAATCATTCTTTACTCCCTCCCATCCAGATAGTTTTGAACCTTTTTTATTAATTGTTCCATCTCTGCTTTTTTCATTTTTAAACTAGCTACATTTGCAATTATTCTAGCACTAATTGGACATACTTCCTCTAAGACAACTAATCCATTTTCCTTCAAGGTTGTACCTGTTTCCATAATATCTACTATAGCGTCGGCTAGGCCTAATATTGGAGCTAGCTCTACAGAACCTTCAATTTTTATGATTTCTACGTCCATCCCCTTGCTGGCAAAATGCCTTCTTGCCACCTCTGGATATTTTGTGGCAATCTTCTTTTGATTGTAGCCACTATATAAGTTTGTGTCCTTCTTGGCAGCTACTACAAACTTGCATTTTCCTATCTTAAGATCCACAACTTCATAATAGCTTCCTCCAAGCTCCATTAGAGTATCCTTACCTACTATACCTAAATCCGCCACACCATGTTCCACATAGGTTACTACGTCATTAGATTTAGCAAGAAAGAAATCTAAGTTGTATTGATCTTGATGAAATATCAACTTTCTTCCCTTATCCTTAAGAATACTACAATCTATTCCTACCTTTTCAAATATATCAACGGCTCCCTTTTCTAGCCTACCTTTAGTTAGAGCTATTTTAACATTCTTCATATTTATTCCTCCACCTTAACAAACAGTTCTAAAGTATCTTTAGTAATGTTATATCTGTATACTTCTTTCTCTCCGTCTAGAAATAAAACATTGTCAATCTCTCTTTTTTTGGCATAATCTATAGTAGCTTCTTTCTCTGAATATAGGGATAATTCACACTTATAACCCTTCTTCACAAGGTCCTCTAGCAGTTCATTCCCTTGACCTAAATTTTCTTCACTGCAGTGAATGATATAATAGGGAGTTATAGAGCCACTAATATGATAATTCTCCTTCTTTAACACCTCTAAGATCCTATCAACATTAATAGCAAAACCTGTAGCTGGTACTTCTATTCCAAAGTTACTAACCAAACCATCATATCTTCCACCATAAAGGACATCATATCCAGTACCATCAATATAGGCTCTGAAAATTAATCCTGTGTAATAATTGATATGATGTACCATCCCTAAATCAAAGGAAATATATTTACTAAGTTTCATCCCTTCTAACATCTTGTAGATCTTTTGTATCTCATTAAGAGCCTCTATGGCTGTAGGACTAGAAGTTAACTTTTTAGCTCTTTCCAACAGGGATATATCACCAAACAAAGCTGGAAGCATATTTAAAACGTCTATTTTTTCCTTAGTTAAAACTTCCGATTTATCATTTAAAAAGTCTCTTAGAGCAGCAAAATTTTTATTTTCAATAAATCTTCGTATACTTTCCTTATCTTCCTTCTCCAAAGGCAGTTCATCCATAATACCTTTAAAAAAGCCTACATGTCCTAATTCCAGTTTAAAATTTTCAACACCAGCTACTAAGAGAGCTTTTATAGCGGTAATTATGACTTCAAGATCCGCCCTTAGGCCTTTACAACCAATTAACTCTACACCTGATTGAGTAAACTCATTTCTTTTACCGTTTAAATTCTCATTGGTTCTAAATACATTTTGGCTATAGCATAATTTTAAGGGATAAAAACTTTCCTTTAACTTTGTTCCAGCCAACCTTGCAATAGGTGTAGTTATATCTGGCCTAAGCACTAATATTCTACCCTTGCTATCAAATAACTTATACATATTCTCTTGGTCAATCCATAGGCTTTCCCCTGCATATATATCATAAAATTCTAAAGTAGGGGTTATAATCTCCATAAAGCCCCTTTGCAAATAAACTCCTTTAAGCAAACTTTCCACATGTTTCTTATGGGCACAATCTAAGAAGAGTATATCTCTAGTGCCCTCTGGAATACTTTTTTTCCATCTTCCCATAATCTCAACCTCCGGCTTTACCACTTTATCACGCTAATATACTAAAATACTATCAATATTAATAGATCTTGTCAACATCTTTTATTATTGCTTTTATGCTATAATGTCTTGTGAATCTATTGATATATTTTGATACGGGGTGATAAAATGTTCAAGACTGATAAAAATAAAGGGTACTCTTTCCTTCCTGCCTATTGGAGGCTTTATGATGAATTCTATAGAAGGAGAAAACTGCACTATTGAGTGCTGCAATGGCAAAAGCTACAGTGGCACTATACAAACTATAAAACCTTCGGTACACATTAGCGGCGACGAAGCTAGGTATAGCTATAGGTGACTTTATATGTATTGATACTAGGTTTACTGTCACAGACAATGGCTTTATAAAAAGCAGATATTTAGACGATAAGGCTAGTGTTGCTGCTCTCTTGTATTGTATTGAATATATACATAAACATAGTTTAACTCTGCCCTATACTATTAATTTCTTTATAAGCAATTACGAGGAAGTAGGTCACGGAGCCACTGCAGCCATTCCTGAGAAAACAAAGGAGTTTATCGCTGTGGACATGGGCGCTGCAGGCTTGGATCAAAACTCCTCTGAATATGCTGTATCTATTTGTGCAAAAGATTCATCAGGCCCTTATGACTATGAATTGCGTCAGAAGCTTGTTGATATATGTTGCAAAAACAGCATTCCTTACAAAATCGATATCTATCCCTTCTACGGTTCCGATGCCTCTGCTGCTGTCAGAGCTGGTTGGGATATAAAAACTGCCCTTATGGGCCCAGGAATCTTTGCTTCTCACGGCTACGAAAGGACTCATATAGAATCCTTAGAGGCAACAGTTCAACTTGTTTTGCAATATTCAGTTGTAGAGTAGGTCCTTTCTCTATAACGGATAAAAAAAAGATTCAGCGTGGCTGAATCTTTTTCTTCACTGTCTACTAACTCTCTCTTCTGCTCCTTGCACTATACTTTCCGGATATCCCAAATAAGCTAACAACTTAATGGCATTTCTAGTATTAGAAACTCCCTTTCTTATTTTGTAATCAAACTGAATTCCTTCATGGTCACTTATATCTTCTTTAAAATAATAACATTGGTAATTATCCTTCATAAGCTCCGTTAATTCTAAATCGTGTGTGGCAATTATAGCTGTGGTATTTTTCTTTATTATGTATTCCATTATTTCTGCTGAAGCACTGATTCTTTCAACAGGATTTGTACCTCTAAATATTTCATCTACTATGCAAAGTACAGGATACTTTTTGCCACATTGATTTAATATTCTCAATATGGATTCAGCTTCTCTTAAATAATAGCTCTTTCCATCTACAACACTATCACTAGGGCTTATGGAAGTCATGATGTGATAGAAGGGAGCCTGGTATTTATCTGCCAGTACCATATAGAAGGTCTGGGCAAAGAGAGCAGATATACCTATGGATCTTAAAAAAGTTGACTTTCCGGACATATTGGAACCTGTAATAATTACTCCACCCTGGCCTATAGATATATTATTAGGAACAGCTTCCTCTATTAGAGGGTGAATTAGGCCTTCTACCTTTATTCCTAATTGGTCTGTTCTAAAGTCAGGTCTAGTAAAGTCACCAAGTTCTTCTCGGTAAGAAGCTATGGAAATAAAGCAGTCTAACTCTCCTACTATTCTATATAATCTTTTTAGAAGTTCTCTGTTTTTCTTTATATCTTCTCTTACTCTATAGTAGCTTCTCTCTTCTATAAGAAAAAGAGTTTTTCCGTAATCATAGAGCATATCAACCCCTTCTGCTACACCTATATTGCTATTACCTCTTGCAATAGCCTTTACTTTTTCATATATATCTTTAACTTCTTCTATGTACGGCTTCAAGGTTTCATTATCTTCCTGGCAAAGGAGGCCAGCAAATCTTATTATTTCAGATAAATATCTTAAAGCTTTTATACTTACATCATTCTTCACTCCATGATTTGTATGTATATATGCATTTAATCCAAAACACATAACAAAAGGTACGAATACTAAAGAACCAATAAAAGGTACTAATAACAAGGTTACAAGGGGCAAGGTTGCTGCCACATTAGAAATCAACCTCATATAAGGTTTACTTTCTGTTTCCTTCCACAGTAAGGAGGATAAATCATCATCCTTCATCCTGCCAACATAATGCAAAGCTAGTTGTATTCTTTCCCTTAACTCTTTATCTTCCTGAAAAAGCTTGATTATCTTATCCCTAAAAAGTAGAGCTTCTTCCTCAAACAAAGGGGTTCTTAAGTAGTGGTAGAGAACCTGTTCTCCTGAGCTAGTAAGGTTTCTATCTAACATTGTATATAGCTCGTCCATGTCTAGATCTTCCCAGGTTTGGTCGTCCATATATACTTCCTTGCTTTCCTTTGATAAAAAATCAAAGTATCTTCTGGCAATCTCTAAATTTCTTTTTTTATTACTAGGCTCTCCCCAGCTTTCCTCTATAATTCTAAGAGATTTTAGCCTATCTCTTCCTTTTGTAAAGTAATGGCTACAATAGAGAGGTATTAAGGCTAAGAGAAAGCCAGCATAATATATTTTATCTACATTTCTGCCAAAAGTATAAGAAAAATAAGCAACCACAGCTGTGGCTGCTAAAAATAAAAATTTTAAATTTGAATAGATCTTTTCTTTCATCACTTCTTTTTATTTGACTCCTTTATAATCTTATTTATTGCTTTTATAACAGCATCGGGCCTGTCTACTTGAATGTAGCTACTAGTATCTTCCACCAGTATATGTTCTGATTCAGATGATAACTTCTCTAAGTTCCTTTGCTTTTTAATATACTGCTTATCCATTTCTTCATCACCATATTTATTAGCCGGTGTTAGAATTTGAAGAAATATGTCCTGCAATGCATTTTCTTCTTGTATATTTTCTTCATAGTCCTTTAAAATTTGAAGTTCTTTATAGTAAGCAGAGTAGTGTTTAGAAGTTATTCTTTGGCTTAAAAACAATTCCTTTTCAGTATCTGACATCTCTTTTAAGAATCCTTCATCGTTTTTAAAGATTTTAGATTTATATCCAAGTCTAAGGCCTCCAAAATTAGAAAAAAATCTTCCTGCACCAGCCTTTTTTACCTCTTTCTTTATGGATTTCTGAAATTCCTCTGATTTTATTTCTTCCTCCATTAGACTATCGATTAGAACTACACCTGCCACATTTCTAGAATACTTCTCGGCGAATTCTGTGGCAAGCAAACCGCCATAGCCATGTCCTACTAAGATGTAGGGAGAATATACCCCTGACCTTGACAAGGCAGTTCTTAGTTCTGTAACAGATTTTTTTATATCTACTTCTTCTCCTGAGGAATCGCTCCAGCCATAGCCATTTCTATCATAACTAAATACTCTATAATCATCTTTCATTTCTTTTTTTAACCTATTCCACTGTTCCATTGGTGTATTCATATCATTAATAAACACTATAGAATAAGGTCCTGAGCCAGAGGTGTTGGTAAAAACTCTATAGCCTCCTACAGATACCATCTTTCCCCTCATTTTAAATTTACCCTTGTCCACTTGAGTTGCAATAAATTGATATATTAAACCTACAAACAATACAAATATAATGAAAAACACTATAAACTCCAGAACTTTTTCAGGTGTTTTTCGTCTATGAATATATTTATGAAAACTGTTAGTTGAAAAACCTAGTCTCAAGTTTATACCTCCCAAGTTAAAATCATTACATATAAAATAATAGCATAGATAAATTGCTTATAAAACAGTAAATTATAGTTATTCTTTTATAATTTATGCAAATTTATTGTATATTTTGCGAAGAATAAGATTAAATCTGTCTTTATGAAAAAAGACTACTAGAAACGAGGTGTTTTTATGCGTGTAAGACTAGGCTATGTGGCCATAGCTTTAAATATCCCAAAAACTACTAGCTCCAGCAATGTCACCTATACTCACTATAAAAAACTTGCTACAGAGGAAGAACAATTAGAAAAATTAAAAACAAAGACTTTAAGCAACTTAAATAACCTATATAAGATACTTAATTATAATGTAGAAAATAAGATTCACTTTTACAGGATAACCTCTGCCCTAGTGCCTTTAGCTACTCACCCTGAGGTAGATAATTGGAATTATAGGCTCATCTTTAAAAAAGTTCCCCCAGAAATAGGCAGTAGACTTATGATCGAAAATGACGATAAAACTTTTACTGCAACGGAAACCTTAGCCTTATTCAAAACCTTAAAACTGCCTATGGTCCTTGATGTTCACCATCACAATTGTAATAATAAGGGTGAAAAAATAGAAGACCTGCTAGAAGAAATCATGGCTACTTGGGATAACGAACACCTTCCACCTAAGTTTCACTTTTCCAGTCCCAAGGAGGGTCCCCTAGATCGAAAACACTCAGATTTTATAGTAGCAGAAGACTTTATATCCTTTATAGAAACTTGCAAAAAATACGATAGGGATATTGATGTGATGATAGAAGCAAAACAAAAAGACTTAGCCTTATTTAAACTAATGGAAGACTTAAAAAGGCTAAGACAAAATTGGACCTATATAGACAACACTACTTTTGAGGTAGCAGATATCAGGTAACAGGTATCAGGTAACAGATGTCTGATATCTGATCTTCAACCTCTGTTATCTGGTCCTCTGCCCAACTATCTTTCTCCTAGTTTTAGATTTGGGGCAGCGTTTAGATCTAGAGGGGATCGGATTCCTCTCATGTATTCAAAATATGCTGCACTGGCTATCATGGCTGCGTTGTCGGTGCATAGGATTGGTGCTGGGAATAGCACTTCTATATCTTCTTTGGCACCTTCCTTGATTAAACTATTTCTTAAAGCAGTATTGGAGGCTACTCCCCCTGCTATGGCAATCTTGTTAACCTTTTTCATTTCACAGGTCTTGAGGACATTATCTGTAAGGACATCCACTACAGCCTTTTGGAAGGAAGCTGCTACATCTGCCTTATTTATTTCTTCTCCCTTCATTTCCATTTTGTTTAAATAGTTAAGTACCGCAGACTTAAGGCCACTGAAGGAAAAATCTAAGGTTTCCTCATGAAAATTAGACCTTGGAAATTTAATAGCATTTTCGTTGCCCTCTTTTGCTAGTTTATCGATAGCTGGCCCTCCTGGATAGCCTAAGCCTAAGGCTCTAGCAACCTTATCGTAAGCTTCTCCAGCAGCATCATCTCTGGTTTTAGCAATAACTTCGAAATCTCCATAATCCNTCATGTGGACTATAAAAGTATGGCCACCGGACACTACAAGGCATACAAAGGGAGGTTCTAGATCCTTATGTTCAATAAAGTTTGCACTTATATGGCCTTCTATGTGATTCACACCTATTAAAGGCTTTTTTAGAGAATAAGCTAAGCCCTTTGCATACTGAAGTCCTACTAAAAGGGCCCCTACTAGGCCTGGTCCATAAGTAACAGCTACTGCATCTATTTCCTCTGCAGTTAAAGATGCTTGTTCTAGGGNTTCTTCAACTACTGCGTTAATTACCTCTACATGCTTTCTTGAAGCCACTTCCGGTACAACACCACCAAATTTTTTGTGTATATCAATTTGAGAAGCTATAACGTTTGATAAGAGCTCTCTTCCATTTACCACCACTGCTGCCGCTGTCTCATCGCAGCTGCTTTCTATAGCTAAAATTTTTATATCCTTCGACATAATCATTACCTCTTTTTTNAAAATATACTATGGCCATTGTTTCCTAAATCCTTTCATCATTATAGAAACAAGTCCAATAAAACTCTACGATTAATTATAGCAAAAGATAAATTATATACAACAGAAGTATAAAAATCAGTTTGCNCTTATAATTCGAAAATCTTCTCTTTTCTTTTATTGTTTACTCTATAAAAACCATGATATACTATAAGTATGTATATAAATAAAAGGCCTTTCATTTTTATTTATNTATAGTAGTAAAAAGGGGGATATAGTATGGAAAATTATGCAAAAGTCGTAGTTAAGGGTTCACCTATTTCAAAGTCCAACTTTAAGCTCTTTAATACTCAAGGTCGTGCTATACTACCCTATAATTCCGGAAAGTATCATGACAGATATGCAAACTATGAAGAGGAAATTGCCTATAATGCCAGGTTACAAAACCCAGGCATAGTGCTGACAGAAGCTTTGATTGCAGTATTGAAAGTCTATTATAAAAGTTCTAAACGCCATCCAGACACTAATAATATATCAAAAAGTATTTTTGATGGCATAGAAAAAAGTGGGCTTATAGTAAATGATGCACAGGTTAGGCGTCTCATAATAGAGGAATATTATGATGGCGAAAATCCAAGATTTGAGTTAGAATTATTTGGAGAGAGCAACTATAGTATGAAATATGAAATATACAGAAGAGAAGTGGCTGAAAAGCCTATAGAATACATGGCTCCTTCTAACAGAAAAAATACTTTGCTCAAAAAAAATTCCACTAAGGAATCCAATATTAATCCATCCAAATGCGATATTTGCGGAAAAGATGTATCGGCAAAATCTACTGCCACAGCTAATGGCGGAAAGATGAAAATATGCAAAACTTGTCTTAAAAATCTATTTTAAAATTCTAACTAAGGGGGTACTTTTATGTTAATAAAGGACATATTTAATCAAAAGAAACCAGTAATATCCTTCGAAATTTTTCCACCAAAGAAATACAGTAATATCGATGTTATTTACAGTACTTTGGAAGCCTTAAAGGATCTACGACCAGACTTTATTAGCGTAACATATGGCGCTGCTGGTAGTACTAGGGACAAAACAGTGGAAATAGCTTCTATAATAAAAAACAAGTATGATATAGAAGCTTTAGCCCATCTTACTTGCATTGGCTTAGATCAAGAAGGCCTTGATAAAATTATTGGGGAATTAATTAAAAACAATGTTCGTAATGTGATGGCTCTTAGAGGTGATTTGCCTGAAGGTATGGATAAAAAGGAGCTGGATTCAAGTTCTTTTGCCCACGCTTCTGACATTATTGCTTCTATAAAAAAACATGAGGACTTCTCTACTGGTGGAGCTTGTTATCCAGAAGTCCATCCTGAATGTGAAAGCCTAGATAAGGATATTGAAAACTTAAAACTTAAGGTAGATAGTGGAGCTGATTTTTTAGTTACCCAACTCTTCTTCGACAATGACAAGTTCTATAATTTCATGGATAAGGCTAGAAAGGCAGGTATTAATGTCCCTATAAGCGCTGGAATTATGCCAGTTACTAATAAAAAGCAAATTGAAAGAATGATATCTTTAAGTAACGCTACACTTCCTTCTAAATTCAGAAGAATTCTGGACAAGTACGAAAATGATGGCGAAGCTTTAAAAGAAGCAGGAATTGTATATGCCACAGAACAAATAATAGATTTATTATCTTGGGGAATTGATGGTATACATCTTTACACAATGAATAGGCCAGAAACCTGCAGAAAGATTATAAACAATATTACTTCTATAAGAGAATCTTTGGAGAGAAAATAAAAAACTGGGCTCTAGCATTATATCTAATGTAAGGGCCCAGTTTTTATATGCATAAAAAGATCCTATTCTTTTTCTATGGTAACAGTTATATTTTTAGCAGCCTGACATCTTTCTAGCAGGGCAGGAGGGATTGAAATTTTCTCTAAGTCCCCATAGTTCATAATTTCTTTAGGTATGGACATTTCCTTTTCACCATCTATATAAATACATATTTTGTGATGTTCATATACAGCATCTACTCTAAAGGATAATTCCACTGAATTATCTATATTACCTTTGCTAATATAGGAAGGCACTACATATCTTATGGATGGTCCCTTTAACACTTGAATTTTCTCCTTACCATCTTCAAAGCCTTTCACATAATCTGCTGCCTTCTTTCCTGCCCTTTCGCTTTCCTTAGTTATATCATCTACATTATCATGGTAATGGACAGCATTACCACAAACAAAGATTCCTTCAATGTTAGTACGCATATTTTCGTCCACTTGGGCACCACCTGTGTCAGGACATATATTTACTCCACATTTCTTAAGCAAGTCATTCTCTGGTGTTAATTTTACAGCTAGAATAATGGTATTACAGCCGATAAATTCCTCTCCCTGGTCTAAAAGATTGCCTTCAGGATCTAAAGGTGCTATAGTTACTCCCTCAACCCTATCATTACCATGTACATATTTTATGTTATATTCCAACTTCAAAGGTATCTGAAAGTCACTGATACACTGTATTACATTCTTTCTACTGCCCTTGCAGTAACTTAAAGGCTCTATAAGGGCATGAACCTTGACTCCTTCCATAATAAATCTTCTAGCCATAATAAGACCTATATCAGTGGAACCATAGATAACTATCTCTTTCCCCGGCATATATCCATCTAAGTTAATAAGTTTTTGAGCAGATCCTGCTGTAAAGATTCCTGCAGGCTGGGCTTCCGACAAATTAACAGTAGTCCTAGGCACTTCCCTACATCCAAGGGCCATAATTATAGCCTTTGCCTTTAACTTTATAATGCCATCTTCCCCATTAACAGCCAGTATTTCCTTATTGTCATTAACCTCTAACACAGTTGTTTTTAATTTATATTCTATTCCAAAATTTTCAATAACAGATATAAACCTTTCAGCATACTCTGGTCCTGTTAAATCTTCTCTAAACCTTTCAAGACCATATCCATTATGTACACTTTGCCTAAGAGTTCCTCCTAAAGAATCTTCTCTTTCTAATATTATTATATTATCTATACCTTCCTCAGCTACAGCAATGGCAGCAGCTAGTCCTGCTGGCCCTCCTCCTATAATTACAATATCATACATCAACATAAAAACCCCTTTAATTATTATTTCCACTATATATATTATATAATTTTTAANCTAAATAGGAAATAATCCTTTATAATTCCCCTCCTGAACAGATCTTATTATATTCATAGCTACTTTTTCTCTTATACTATCATAGATTGCAAAAGTTCGAAGGGCTTCCTCAACTTCACTATAAACCATCCAGTAGCCAGTTTTAATTAGGGGTTCCTTCTCACCACTAATGAAGGCCTTTACATCCTCCAAAGGAATACCAAGCAATACTCCTATTTCATGAGGACATCCATCCCTAACAATTCCTTTAGTAAGGCCCTACTATAAATCATTACAATAATTGAATTTTCCCTTTCTCTTAAATGTATCCAGTTAAGATCACTATTGTTTTTAAAACCAGAAAAATAATTTCTTTTTTCATTTCCGCCTATACTATAGAAAAAGACATTCACAAGGAATGCCTTTTTTACTATGGTCTATAGCCAAAAGTTCTTTCTCCATTAGAAAAGGGTGTAGTCATAGGAGAATTATTCAATGCTGTAAAAGTATTTGTATGATAATCATAATTATAAATGCTGTTATCATATATAGACTTATCCTTGTGTTTTTTATCCACATAGTCTACCATATGGTTAGTTGGGATTTCTTCATATTTCGCCATACAAATCACCTCCGTATATTGATACACTTATTATTTCTTAAATAAGCTATCCTATACTTTGGACCTTAAATTTATTGGCAAAAAACAAAAGGCAACTGAAAAATCAGTTGCTGTAAATAAAGGGGATATTATGAAAAAAACTTAGTTAACTCACTGCTCACTATTATAATATCAAACAAATATTAAATAGCTATATNTCAAAAATAAACTTTTTGTAAATTAAATTTATTTTTCATGGAAAATAGTTGTTATTTACAAGTTTAATTGTATTTTTGATTATTTCAACTTATCTTCATAGGATTTTATCATTCTTCTTACCATTTCTCCGCCAACAGCTCCACATTCTCTTGCACTTAAGTGACCGTTATATTCAGAAAATGGAACACCCATTTCCTTTGCTACTTCCATTCTAAATTTATAAAGTCCCTGCTTAGATTCCGCTACTAATTTTCTCTTTCCTTTTGATGTCATTTTCCGACTCTCCTCCTTCTGTTTTATAGAGTTCTAAGGAAAAAATCCAATTTCAACAACTAATTTTTATCTCTAATAACAAATTAAGCTTTGAAATTGGATATCTATACTATAATTATTTGTCATTTTAAAATAATTAACCTGTGTTATTACTGCCTCTCTTGTAATATTTGCCCACAAGCTATATATTTTCAAGTTTATTAAGTATTATTTTTATCTTTTCTATTCTTTTTTCTTTTACTTCCAATATTTCAAACACTGTGTCTTTATACTCCACCCTTGTTTCTTCACCATCTTTAGGAATATTGCCTATAAGTCCTATAACAAAACCACCTATAGTATCTGAATGTTCTGATTCAAAATTAGTATGCAAATAATCGTTAAGATCACTTAATGTTATTAAGCCATCGGTAATATAGGTGTTATTATCTATCTTAACAATTTCCGGCTCCCCTTCATCGTACTCATCTAGAATCTTCCCCATTACTTCCTCAATCAAATCTTCTATAGTTACAATACCTTCAAATCCACCATATTCATTTATAAGTATGGCCATATGATTCTTGGAGCTTTGCAGTTCTTTAAAAAGTTCATCTATGCTTTTAGTAGCAGGTACAAAGTATGGTGTCCTTAAAATCTTACGTATATCCACACTTTTAAAATCATACTTGCTGGCCTCTATCATAAAATCCTTCATATATAGTATTCCAATAACATTATCTATTTCTTCCTCGTAAACTGGTACCCTTGAATAACTTTCTTCCATGAGCCTATGCATAATTTCAGTAACAGGGGAATTTATATCAACAGCAAAAACCTCTGTCCTGGGAGTCATAACTTCTTCTGCTACCTTGTTATCAAACTCAAATATACTTTCTATCATTTCCTTTTCTGTTTCATTGATTACACCATGCTCCTGGCCTACTTCTATTAAAGACCGTATTTCCTCCATAGAAACCTTCTCATCTAAACGTTCAGTTTTAATCCCTGAAATTCTTACTAATAAATTAGTTGACCCGGAAAGAAGTCTAATAAATGGCTTTGTCACTTTAGATACTGCCATAAGAGGCCTAACAGAAAACATAGCTATTTTTTCCGCCATCTGAAGAGCTATTCTTTTAGGATAAAGTTCCCCAAAGACCAAGGTAAAATAAGAAAGTATTACAGTTATTACAAACAAGGCAATTTGACTAGAATAAGGAATCCCTATTCTTTCTAAGTAAACTGCAAACTTCCCTGATAGGCCTGTAGCAGCAGAAGCACTGGCAAAAAAACCTGCTAAGGTTATACCTACTTGAATTGTAGCTAAAAACTTACTAGGTTCTTCCGTTAACTTTTCCAGCAAAACAGCCTTTTTATTTCCCTCTTCAGCCCATAGCCTAATCTTATTCTTATTTAAAGATACTATAGCCATTTCTGCTGATGCAAAAAAAGCATTTAATGCGGTTAAGACTACTATTAGTAAGATTTGCATTGTTGTACTTCCGCCTGTATTCATCGACTATTACCTCCATGAAGCCTAATAATATTAGTATCTTTCATAGACGGTAATATATACTTGGAAAGAAGATAGTCCTAGCTCCATTCTTCTGCAACTTTATAACATATGTCATAAGCCCTGGAGCCTTTATTCATTCCCATATTTAATNCCATTTTCTATAGCATATTTTGTTCGGTTAGAATATGTCCAAAAAGGTGTTGACATATCACCATTCATAAAATGAACTCTTAGGTAAGTTAGATATCTTAAGCCAGATTTTTAATTTNATTGAAGGAAAGTTCTGCCTTAATTCCATTATTACTTTCGTCTTTTCTTTGTTTTTGACTCTCTTTCTTGGATTAAGGCTTTTAGCTTTTTTTCATATGCCAGGCTCGCTCTCAAAAATTCATTTTCTTCTCTTAATTCAATTAGTTCTTCTTTTTCACTTTTCGTGAGATTTAAAGTATCTTTTTCCTTTCTGTAAGAGCAATTGTGGTATTGCCTATATTGTAATACACGAAGCTTAAATTCTCCAGAGTAAAAAGTCTTTGAAGATTTTCTTTCTAGTCCCTCTTCTCCATACTTTTGATAATCATTAACCCAATATATAATCAAGCTATGATTTTTTATATCATATTTCTTTGCTACAGATTTGTAACCACCGGTTTCTCCTCCCATGTACTCTTTAACTACTTTTAACTTAAACTCAAATGAATATTTAGACATGATAAACCCCCCTGAATCCGTGTCCGGATTTAGGGGGTAACATCATGAAAAGTTCCTTTTTTTATTTTAACTATTTTAATTCTACAGTAGCACCAACTTCAGCAAGCTTAGCCTTGATAGCTTCAGCTTCATCCTTTGATACGCCTTCTTTTAATGTCTTAGGAGCTCCGTCAACTAATTCCTTAGCATCCTTTAATCCTAATCCAGTTATTTCTCTAACAGCTTTTATAACCTTAACCTTTATCTTTTCTGCACCAGCACTTGCTAATACAACGTCGAACTCAGATTTTTCTTCAGCTGCTGGAGCTGCTGCTCCGCCACCAGCTACTGCTACTGGAGCTGCTGCGCTTACTCCAAATTCTTCTTCACANGCCTTTACTAATTCATTTAATTCTAATACGCTCATTTCTTTTATAGCCTGAATAATATCTTCTCTTGTCATTATTAGACACCTCCAAATTTTCTATTTATTTTACGCNTTTTCTTTCTGATCTTTGATAGCACTTAATAAGTAAGCAAAATTTGATAATGGAGACTTGATGCTTCCAAGTAATTTTGCAATAAGTACTTCTCTTGATGGTATTGCAGCGATAGCTTTAATCTTTTCTGCATCGTAAACTTCTTTTTCTACGANACCAGCCTTTAACTCTAATTTCTTATGTTCCTTTGCGAAATCATTTAAAGCTCTGGCTGCTGCAGTTGCATCATCATAGCTGAAAGCTATGGATACTGGTCCTTCAAGATATGTTACTATTCCGTCAAGTCCTAATTCCTTAGCAGCTAATGTTGTCATAGTGTTCTTGTATACCTTGTATTCAACACCAGCTTCTCTTAATGTCTTTCTTAGCTTTGTATCTTCTTCAACAGTTAAACCTTGATAGCCAGCAAGCACAACACCCTGTGCCTTTTCTAACTTTTCTTTAATTTCTGCAACTTTAGNTTCTTTTTTTACTCTATTTTTACTTGTCACTGTGTGTCCACCTCCTCACGCTTCTCACAGTTCTTTATACAATAATAAAGTCTCCCGCAGACGCAGAGAGACCTAACTAACTTAATGTATCGGAACCCTCGGTAGGTTGGTTTCCCGTTACGCCTTATGGCACCTACTGTCTACGGTTTATTACCTTATTTAATTAACCTATGCTATTTTAACAAACAACATAGACAATGTCAATACTATTCAAGAACCTTAAGCGGATTAATTTTTATACCAGGTCCCATAGTGCTTGATATAACTACTGACTTAACATATTGGCCTTTAGCTGCAGCTGGTTTTGCTTTTATAACAGCTTCCATAAGAGTACGGAAGTTATCAATCAGCTTTTCTTCGCCAAAAGACTTCTTACCAATAGGAACGTGTACTATAGCAGTTTTATCAACTCTATACTCCACTTTACCTGCTTTGATATCTTCAATAGCCTTTGTTACATCAAATGTAACAGTACCTGATTTTGGGTTTGGCATTAAACCCTTAGGTCCAAGAACCCTACCTAGTCTACCAACAACACCCATCATATCTGGAGTTGCTACAACTACATCAAAATCGAACCAGTTTTCCTTTTGAATCTTTTCAACAAATTCTTCTGCACCAACAAAATCTGCTCCTGCAGCTTCTGCTTCTTTAGCTTTCTCACCTTTTGCGAAAACTAAAACCTTAACAGCTTTACCTGTTCCATGTGGAAGCACTACTGCTCCTCTAACCTGCTGATCTGCATGTCTTGGATCTACACCTAATCTAACTGCTAAATCTATTGTTTCATCAAACTTAGCCTTAGCAGTTTTTACTACAAGTTCCATTGCTTCAGCAGGAGAATATAATGCATTCTTATCTACAAGCTTAANGCTTTCAATATAATTCTTTCCCATATTCTATCCTCCTTGTGGTAATAACGGTTTTTACCTCCCACTTTATTTGAGAGATTTTGGCTATAACTAATCTTATTCTTCTATAGTTATACCCATGCTTCTAGCTGTTCCAGCAACCATGCTCATAGCAGCTTCTACTGATGCTGCGTTTAAGTCAGGCATCTTTAATTCTGCTATTTCTTTTAATTGAGCTTTTGTAACTTTAGCAACCTTAGTTTGGTTAGGTGCTGCAGAACCACTTTCAATTCCTGCTGCTTTCTTTAATAAAACTGCAGCTGGTGGTGTCTTTAGTATAAAACTAAAGGATCTGTCCTGATAAACAGTAATTACAACAGGGATTATTAATCCTGCTTGATTAGCTGTCTTTGCATTAAATTCCTTACAGAATCCCATAATATTAACACCATGCTGACCAAGGGCTGGACCTACTGGTGGTGCTGGAGTTGCTTTTCCTGCTGGAAGTTGAAGTTTTATCATTCCTGTAACTTTCTTAGCCATGTGTTTACACCTCCTAAAATGTGGTTTAGCGGGATATTTCCCTCCCACTTATATAAAACCAGGCAAAGCCTAGATTTATAAGCATTAATCTAATTTTTGAATTTGGTTAAAGTCCAGTTCTACCGGAGTCTCTCTACCAAACATATCAACTAGTCCTTTTGCTTTGTGCTTATCTCCATGAACTTCTGTTATAACTGCTACAAAGTTTTCTAGCGGACCAGACACGATTCTTACAGTTTCCCCGATTTCCAAGTCAATATCTATTGGTTTTTCTATTATACCCATAGATTCAACTTCTGCATCAGTTAATGGAACTGGCTTAGATCCCGGACCAACAAATCCGGTAACCCCTCTGGTATTTCTAACAACATACCAAGAATCGTCATTCATAATCATTTTCACCAAAACATACCCCGGAAATATCTTCTTCTGAGTAATCTTTTTCTTGCCATCTTTTTCTTCAACAACTTCTTCCACTGGCACCTGAACGTCATGGATCAAGTNATGTAAATTTCTATTTTCTATAGTCTTATCAAGATTAGCCTTTACTTTGTTTTCATAGCCGGAGTATGTATGGACAACATACCATCTAGTTTTTTCACTCATACCCTTAGGAGTAGTTTAACCACTCCCGCCTCCTTTTTTTACTTTATTCCAAGTATTAAATTAAAAAGATACTGAAATCCTGAATCTACAATTACTAAATAAACTAAATAAATTGCACATATAGCAAATACTGTCTTAGTAGCTTTCACTATATCTTTTTTTGTTGGCCATGTTACTCTCTTCAATTCTGCCTTTAATCCTCTAAATGTACCTGTGATTGAGGCCAATCCTTTTTTCGATTTCTTACTTTTCACTTTTACTTCCACAGCCATTAAAATCCACATCCTTAAAAATTATAAGAGATTTTTGTAACACTACTTAGTCTCTTTATGAGTTGTATGTTTGTGACAAAACTTACAATACTTTCTCATTTCTAATCTGTCAGGATTATTCTTCTTATTCTTCATGGAATTATAATTTCTTTGCTTGCATTCAGTGCAGGCCATTGTAATCTTTACTCTCATTACTACACCTCCATTTTTCTCTAAGTCCTTCGGTGCCTTCTTGAATTATATTACTAAAATAATCTATCACAAAATATATTTATATGTCAACGTCTTTACTTTCAAAAGGACCAGGTCCTGAAACCCAGTCCTATTAAATATTAGGTAACACAGGTGATATTTTATTACTCAATTATAGTAGTAACAACTCCTGAACCTACTGTTCTTCCACCTTCTCTGATAGCAAATCTTAATCCTTCGTTCATTGCTACTTCAGTGATTAGTTCAACATTCATGTCTATGTGGTCTCCAGGCATAACCATTTCCATTCCATCTGGTAGTTTGATTGAGCCTGTTACGTCTGTTGTTCTGAAATAGAACTGTGGTCTGTATCCATCGAAGAATGGTGTATGTCTTCCGCCTTCTTCTTTCTTTAATACGTAAACCTGACCTACGAATTTCTTATATGGCTTTACTGAATCTGGTTTTGCTAAAACCTGACCTCTTTGGATTTCTGTTCTTTGAACACCTCTTAGTAATGCACCAATGTTGTCTCCAGCTTGTGCTTCATCAAGAAGCTTTCTGAACATTTCTACTCCAGTACATACTGTCTTTTTCTTTTCTTCACTTAAGCCTACGATTTCTATTTCGTCTCCTACGTGAAGTATTCCACTTTCAACTCTTCCAGTTGCAACTGTTCCTCTACCAGTGATTGTAAATACGTCTTCTACTGGCATTAAGAATGGTTTATCAGTTGCTCTTTCTGGTGTTGGAATGTAGCTATCTACTGATTCCATTAATTCTTCAATTGGCTTTATTGATTCAGGATCTGTTGGGTTTTCTAATGCCTTTAATGCTGATCCTGTGATTACTGGAATGTCATCTCCTGGGAAGTTGTATTCGCTTAATAATTCTCTTACTTCCATTTCAACTAATTCAAGTAATTCTGGGTCGTCTACCATATCTGCCTTGTTTAAGAATACTACGATGTAGTCAACTCCAACTCTGGATGCAAGCAAGATATGTTCTCTTGTCTGTGGCATTGGACCATCTGCTGCACTTACAACTAAGATAGCTCCATCCATCTGAGCTGCTCCTGTGATCATGTTCTTTACGTAGTCAGCGTGACCTGGGCAGTCAACGTGAGCATAGTGTCTGTTGTTTGTTTCATACTCAACGTGGGAAGTATTGATTGTGATTCCTCTTTCTTTTTCTTCTGGTGCCTTATCTATTTCGTCATACTTAAATGCGTCTGCATATCCTTTGTTTGCTAATACTGTTGTTATTGCTGCTGTTAATGTAGTCTTACCGTGGTCAACGTGACCAATTGTTCCAATGTTAACATGGGGTTTGTTTCTTTCAAATTTTGCCTTTGACATTANGTTTCCTCCTTTAATAAAACTTTAGATATACTGTTACAGCCACAGCTATATCTTAATTATTACAAATAAACTTTGCCTGGCGTGTTGTATGTATAAATTGGAGCCCATAACCGGGATCGAACCGGTGACCTCCACCTTACCAAGGTGACGCTCTGCCTACTGAGCTATATGGGCAATGTCTGGAGCGGGTGAAGGGAATCGAACCCTCGTAGCTAGCTTGGGAAGCTAGAACTCTACCATTGAGTTACACCCGCCTTCGTTATTTTTTTTCCGTAACAATTAATGATTTTACTACTGTTAATTCATTTTGTCAATATAAAATTTTATCTATTACTTAAACACTTTTCTAACTTCCTTTTTACCCTTTGAAGAGCGTTGTCAATAGACTTTGCATGCCTATCTAAATCACAAGCTATTTCTTGATATGACTTGCCATCTAAATAAGACATTAACACTTCCATTTCCAAGTCAGAAAGCACCTCTCCAATTTCTGCTTCAATATGGTCCATTTCCTCCTTGCTAATAACCAGCTCTTCAGGGTCCGAAACCTTTATGCTTGATAAAATATCTAGCAAAGTCCTATCTGATTCTTCATCATAGATAGGCTTGCTTAAAGAAACATATGTATTAAGAGGTATGTGTTTTTGACGAGTAGCTGTTTTAATAGCTGTTATTATTTGCCTAGTTACGCAAAGTTCAGCAAAAGCTTTAAAAGAAGATAGCTTATCAGCCTTAAAATCTCTTATAGCCTTGTAAAGCCCAATCATACCTTCTTGATAAATGTCCTCTTTATCTGCACCTATTAGAAAATAAGATTTAGCCTTTGCTTTTACAAAATTCTGGTACTTATTAATAAGATACTCTTGTGCTCTAGTATCACCTTTTTTCGCCTCAATAACNACTTCTTCGTCAAGTTTATCTTCAAAATTTGTAAACGTTTTTAAGCACCTCTCCCTCGCTCCCAAGAGTATCCCCCCTCATCAATCATACGTTTCATTTTAAATTATACCCCAGCACAAATATACAAGTCAAGAGAATTCAACGGTTTCTACGGATTTCATCCTGTTTTTTAAAATTACTTTTTAATATTCTTTTTTTCAACAAATTTCTACTTTATTATTCAACCCTTTAAAGTTACTTATTGTTAAATATAGCATATTTTATATAACCTTCATAAAGTCAACTCTCTTAATAAGTCTACACTGTCCTTTGAATCCTCTAACAAAACCCCTTATAATCTACTTTTTAAAACCTCATACATAATAATACCTGCAGCTACTGATGCATTTAAGGAATTTACATTTCCTCTCATAGGAATCTTAATTAATTTATCGCATTTCTCCTTGGTTAATCTGGATATACCTCTACCTTCACTACCGATAACTAAAGCAACGGAACCCTTTAAGTTAGCTTGGTAACAATATTCCTCTCCATCCATGTCAGCTCCATAAACCCATACTCCCTGATTCTTTAATTGATCAATAACCTTATTTACGTTTGTAACCTTAGCTATCTTTACNTATTCAACAGCACCAACACTGGATTTATATACAGCTGCTGTAACTCCCACATTTCTTCTCTTAGGGATAACAATACCATGGGCACCACAAACCTCAGCTGTTCTAATTATGGACCCTAAATTATGAGGATCTTCTATTTCATCTAGGATTATTATAAAAGGATCTTCACCCTTATCCTTGGCATCCTGAATTATATCTTCTACTTCACAATAACTATAAGGACTTGTTTGTGCTATAACACCTTGGTGGCTTGCAGTTGAAGACATGCTATCTAGCTTTCTCCTATCAACTTCTTTAATAACCACTCCTTTTTCTTTAGCTAATGCTGTTATTANATTTACTGCCCCTTCCCTATCTCCCTTAGCTATTAGTATATTCTCTATGGTTCTGCCGCTACGTAAGGCTTCTATTACGGCATTTCTTCCCTCGATAATATCCTCTCTTATATCTTCACTAGGATTTTTATATTCTTCTCTATTTTCATTATACCTTGATGGTCTACGGTCCCTTCTATCTCTTCCAGTTCCTCTATCATTTCTCTTGTTAAATTCTCTATGGTTTTTCATATTATCACTCCTTGGAATCTTTCTTATCTTCAAATATTATATCCATAATTAACTGTAACCTATCAATTTGTCCTGTTATATATAAATAACCTATAAGGGTTTCAAAACCAGTAGCAGCCCTGTAATCAGACACTGTAGCATTTTTAGGCACGGTGGCTGATTTAGTGTTTCTCCCCTTTTTAAATATATACATCTCATCTTCTGTTAGATATTTTTCCAATTGCCTAATAAAACCTCTTTGGGAGTTTGCCTTTACATAAGATACTGCCTTTAAGTGTAATTTATGGGCTGATAAATTTAGATTATTAATAATTAAATATTCCCTTACCATAACTTCAAAAACCGCATCCCCAATAAAAGCTAATGACAACCCATTAACCCTCTTAGCTTCTTCAGGCTTTATAGTTTTTCCCGTATAATTCAAAATCATTTTCCCTACTCCTCATCATAGCCTTATATCCTTCTATCTAAATTATCAGGATAAATATACATCACTTTATAAAGATTTTCAATATGAATAAAAAAAGGCTAAGCTTTATAATTTTAGCTTAACCTTTTACTAAAATTTATATTACTTCTTTATAAACCATCTTACACCTTGTGGTGTATCTTCAAGAATTATGCCCCTATCCTTAAGGTCATCTCTTATTTTATCAGCTAAGGCCCAGTTTTTATCTTTTCTAGCCTGCTGCCTCTCCTCTATAAGCTTTTCTATTTCTTCTTCCAAGCTTACCTTTGTAGACTTTTGAAGTATACATAAAGGTTGACCTAGTTCCCTAATCAGATCTAAAGACATTTGGATAATTTTTTTAGAAGAATCAGAGGAAACATTGATGTTAATATCTTTTATCAAATCGAATATAACAGCTATTCCATCAGCAGTATTAAAGTCGTCATCCATCTTTTCTATATACTTTTGTCTATAGGAATTCAAAGTATCTACAAAAGCCTTCTCTCCCTCTTGTACTTCTTCTATTTTAACTTCCTCCAACAATCTTTCAAGATTTCCTATAGCATTGTACAGTCTTTCTACAGAAGCTTTAGCTGAATCCAGTAGCTCAATGCTAAAGTTCAACTGGGTTCTATAGTGAGCAGATAGCATAAAAAACCTCACTACATCAGCATCATACTTTTCTAATATATCTCTAACTGTGAAGAAGTTATTTAGAGACTTAGACATTTTTTGATTATTAACATTTATGAAAGCTGAATGCATCCAATATCTTGCGAAGGGAGCATCGTTTCTAGATTCACTTTGAGCTATTTCATTTTCATGGTGAGGAAAGATTAAATCTGTACCACCAGCATGAATATCTATAGTTTTACCTAGGAGTTTATCTGCCATACATGAGCATTCAATATGCCATCCTGGCCTTCCTAGTCCCCAGGGACTTTCCCAGGCAGGCTCACCTGGCTTTTGCTTCTTCCAAAGAGCAAAATCCATAGGGTCCTCTTTTCTCTCATCCACATTAATTCTAGCTCCTGCTTGTAAATCCTCAAGATTTTGACCAGATAGCTTACCGTACTGGTTAAATTTCTTTGTGCTAAAGTATACATCTCCATCAACTTCGTAAGCATATCCCTTATCTATCAAATCTTTTACAAAAGTGATTATTTCATCAATGAATAAAGTAGCTCTTGGATTTATAGTAGCTCTCTTAATATTTAATCCATCTGCATCCTTATAATATTCAACTATAAATCTATCTCCTAGTTCCTTAACACTTGTATTCTCATCATTAGCTTTAGCTATCATTTTATCATCGATATCTGTAAAGTTTTGAACGAAATTTACTTTAAATCCTCTATATTCAAAATATCTTCTTATGGTATCAAATACAATAAAGGTTCTAGCATTACCAATATGAAACAAATTATATACTGTGGGTCCGCAAACATACATGCTGACTTCCCCATCTTTTAAAGGTATAAATTCTTCTTTAGTCTTTTTTAAAGTGTTATATATTTTCACTATCTATCCCTCCCTGCTTAGTTAGTTTATTATCTATTTTATACCACATTTCTTTAAAGGTAAACCTTCTTCTTAATCTAGTTAAAAATCCTAGCTAATCTTAATAAGCCTTTCCCCAATACACCATATCTTTAGCTGTCTTTCCGCAACAAACACAAGTATCAGAAACCTTCTCTTGTTCAAAAGGAATACATCTAGATGTTGCCCCTGTTATTTCCTTAATTTTCTCTTCACATTCTATATCTCCACACCACATGGCCTTAACAAAGCCTAGCTTGTTTTCTATAGTATTAATAAATTCCTCAAAGCTTGTTACAGTGTAGGTTTTATTATCTCTATTTTCTCTAGCTTTTACCAACATATCCTTCTGAATAGTTTCAAGAAGTTTTAAAACAAGCTCTTCAACTTGATCTAAAGCTACAGTAATCTTTTCCCCTGTATCCCTTCTGGCTAGTATACATTGATTATTCTCTATATCCTTTGGTCCAATTTCTAGTCTTAAAGGAACTCCCTTCATTTCATATTCTGCAAACTTCCAACCTGGCATCTTATCACTGGAATCTAATTTAAGCCTAACAAGTCCTTTTAATCTATTTTTAAGTTCTTCAGCTTTATCAAGAACTCCCTCTTTATGTTGAGCTATAGGAACTATAACTAGTTGAATAGGTGCAATTTTNGGTGGTAAGACCAAACCATTGTCGTCTCCATGAACCATTATAACAGCACCAATTAGTCTAGTAGTCACACCCCAAGAGGTTTCATATACATATTGTAGCTTACCAGTCTTGTCTGTGTATTGTATGTTAAAGGCCTTAGCAAAATTATCTCCAAAGTAGTGGGAAGTTCCCGACTGAAGAGCCTTTCCGTCATGCATTAAGCTCTCAATAGTGTAGGTAGATTCAGCTCCTGCAAATTTTTCTTTTTCAGTTTTCTGACCTTTCACAACTGGAATAGCTAAAATTTCTTCACAGTGATCAGCATATACATTTAACATTCTTACAGTTTCTTCCTGAGCTTCTTCTGCAGTTGCATGAATAGTATGACCTTCCTGCCATAAAAATTCTGTAGTTCTTAAAAAAGGCCTTGTTGTCTTCTCACATCTTACTACTGAACACCACTGATTATAAAGCTTTGGTAAATCATTATAGGACTGAACAACCTTAGCATAATGCTCGCAGAATAAGGTTTCAGATGTTGGTCTTACACAAAGCCTCTCTGTAAGCTTTTCTTCTCCAAAGTGAGTAACCCAAGCTACCTCTGGAGCAAAACCCTCTACATGGTCCTTTTCCTTTTGTAAAAGTGATTCTGGTATAAACATAGGCATATACACATTCTCATGACCTGTTTCCTTAAATCTTCTATCTAGATCCTGCTGTATATTTTCCCAAATTCCGTAACCATAAGGTCTTATAATCATACATCCCTTTACGCTGGAATAATCCACCAACTCTGCCTTCTTTACTATATCTGTATACCATTGAGCAAAATCCACATCCATACTTGTTATTGCTTCTACCTTCTTCTTATTTTTTGCCATAATCTTTCCCTCCTAAATTATTCTACAAAAAAAGAAAAACCCACCCTATTAGGGCGAGTTTTTATCGCGGTACCACCTAAATTTTTCACTCATTATCTATAACGGCATTACCGGTAGTTATTAACTACTGCTCAGAAGCGGGTTCGAAAATTTGAAAATCTCTCAGCCAAGGATCTTCTCTCTGTATGCTTTTCTAATATTCTTCTTCATTGCATTATTTTTAGTTTTAAAATATATTATTATACTTTTCCCCATAATTATAATTTCTACATAATTTGCTGTCAATATTTCCTTAAAGTTTATCTAATATCCTTTCCCCTAAGAGCATATCCTCCGGGGTAGTAACTTTAATATTTTTGTAGTCTCCCTCATATAAATATACTCTTTGACCATATTTCTCAACAATCATAGTATCATCTGTAGCAAGATACTCTTCTAGTGCTGCTTTTTCATGGCACTGCCTTATCAACTCATATTTAAAACATTGAGGCGTTTGTACAGCCATTAATGTATTTCTATCAGGAGTAGTCACAGAAAAACCCTCCTCATTGACCACCTTAATGGTATCCTTAGTCTTAACCCCACAGGCACTAGCACCGAAGCTTTCAGCATAGCTTATTCCAGTTTCAATAATATCAGTGGTAACAAAAGGTCTAGCACCATCATGTATAGCAACAATATTACAGTTACCAATGGCCTTTAATCCATTATAGACAGACTCTTGCCTCTCTTTGCCACCTTCAACCAAGGAGCTTACCTTTTTGAAGTCATACCTTTCTACTATTTCCTTCCTAGTAAAATCTATGGCCTCTTTGGATAAAACCAAAACAATAGAATCAATTTTTGTACATTGAGAAAAGGCTTTTATAGTATAATACAGAAGAGGTTTTCCCTTTAGACTTAAAAATTGCTTGCTAATTTCGCTGCCCATTCTTTTACCTTTTCCTGCAGCTACTATTAGCGCTACATTATTTCCACTCATAAACTACCTTCCTAATTTGCTTTTTCTAGAGCTTCCTTTTGCCTTGCAAAAATCATTCTGCCTGCTGCAGTTTGAAGTACAGAGGTAACTATAACATCTATAGTTTCTCCTATGGACTTCCTTCCGCCTTCTACAACAATCATTGTTCCATCATCTAAATAAGCTATACCCTGGCCGGATTCTTTTCCGTCCTTTACAACTTGAATTCTCATCTCTTCTCCAGGGAGAACCACAGGCTTTATAGCATTAGCTAATTCATTTATATTTAGTACAGGAACTCCTTGAAACTCTGCTACCTTGTTTAAATTATAATCATTAGTAATTACCATGCCATTCATTGTCTGGCAAAGCTTTAACAATTTACTATCTACTTCTAAAATCTCCGGAAAGTCCTTTTCAGTTATTATTACTTCCATATCCAATTCTTTTTGTATTTTATTAAGTATATCCAAGCCTCTTCGACCTCTGTTTCTTTTTAAGGAGTCAGATGAATCGGCGATGTGTCTTAGCTCCTCTAGTACAAAGTTCGGTATAACAAGAGCCCCTTCGATAAAACCAGTTTGACATAAGTCAAAAACTCTTCCATCAATTATAACTGATGTATCTAATATTTTTACTTTTGCTTTGGAAGTAACCTTAGACTTTTTGTCCTTAGCATTACTTTTTTTCTTAATATTAAAGAACAAGCTCATTAGTTCATCTCTCTTTTTAACAGCTATATCAGCACCGAGGACTGCAAATATAGTGTTAATAGCCACTGATAAAGCTGGTCCAACATAGGGCACACTACTTAATACATTAACAATCATTGTTGAAATTGCCAATCCTATAATTGCCCCTATTGCTCCGAAAAGAATGACATTTGCTGGCAACTTTTGCATGCTTTTCTCTACATATTCCATAGCATTTGTTATGATAGCATTAAATAATGGTGATACTAGAAAAAATATAATACCAAATAAAAGTGTCGAAAAGAACAAAAGCAAAATTTGATTCAGTGGCTTACCATTGATAAAGGCACTGCTAGATACATATTCAGTCTTTAATAGAGTATCCCCTATAAAGTATCCTAAGGTAAGACCTATAAAGGTAAAAAGTCCCCTTAATATTTTTTTAACCATATTTCTTCACCTCCTTATTAATGTAAATTATAATTTATATTTTTCTTGTATAAAATTAATGTCACTTATAGCTTTCTTTAGGTATAAATTAAATTAAAGTTCTTCGAAAAGATTGAAGATTTAACAATTTTTCGGTATACTTAAATTATTAGTTGGATATCTCCATTTTAATTTTCAGCTTATATTTAATATATATTAATTAATGGTCATTTTCAACATTTATTATACATACAGTAACTTACCCCCTATGAAATGTACTAAATTAAGTTTATTATATAAATATGGACATAAATTTAATCTGCTTTGTTCGTTATTTTCTAATAAAGCTATCTTACCTGTTTAGATAACTTTATTAATATAGTTTAAGGAGTTGAAACTTATGAAGGATGTTATATTAGGTGAACTGCAAAATAAAGTTAATGAATCTTTACTACGACATAAAAGTATTTTAGATATTTTGACAAAGTTTCAGGAATCAAACGCAAGGATAAACAGAGCAGTAGTAAAATCTGTAACTAACTGCGGCTGTGTTACAATTAACGCTACAAAGCAAGAGTTTCCCTGTGACAATGATTCTTTTGAATCCTTAAATGAATGTATGAAAACCCATATTGACGGTAATATCTGTGAAGGCTGCCGAGAAGTTATAGAAAGAGAGCTTGGTAACAATATATTCTACTTAACTGCTATGTGCAATCTCCTTGATATAAGTGTTTATGATGTATTTATTAAAGAATATGACAAAATAGATACTCTAGGCAAATATACCTTTAGATAGCATATAAAGATTTAGAACAATAGCAATGTAATTTGTTTATTGTTCTTTTTTTATATTTTTCCTTAATAACTGTGTACTAATTAATATTGTTTTTTAAGAAGGATCTGCTCCTTTATTCGTCTTAAGCCACTTCTAATAGCCTTTGCCCTAGCTTCACCTATACCCTCAACCTTATCTAACTCCTCATGGCTGGCTTCTATAACAGACTTTAATTCCTTAAAGTGTTTTATCAAGTTTTCTATAACCGTCGCTGGAATTCTAGGAATTTTGGTCAGTATTCGGTAGCCCCTAGGAGATATTAAAGTATCCATTAGTGGTACACCGTTGTATCCTAACGATTTAGCTATTAAATCCACCTCCAGAATTTCATTTGAAGATAGGTTTTGAATTTCCCTATATACGTCGTTATAATCTAAACTTGACTTGCAATAATCTCTTATAAGCAAAACACCATCCTGCTCAATAAATTTAACCAGCTCATTCAGTTGCATGCTTATAAGTCTACCTTCATTGCCCAGCTCACATATATATCTTTCTATTTCTGCTACGATCCTCATAACCATTTCAGTTCTTTGTATTGCAGTAGTTACATCCATTAAAGTAACCATATCTTGAAACTCCTGGGTATTTAAATTATTCAAAACCCGATCCAGGACCGATACATATTTCTCCAAGGTTTGAATAGCCTGATTAGCCCTAGCTAATATAACACTGTTTTCTCTTAAAACGTACTTTAAATCATTTTTATAGACGCTTATAATATGCCTTCTTTGGGATATGGCAATTACTATTGCACCAGTCTGTTTAGCCACCCTGTTTGCTGTTCTATGTCGTGTGCCGGTTTCAAAGGTGGGGATAGAAGAATCAGGAACCAACTGAGTATTGGCGAAAAGTATCCTTTTCAAATCGCTGCTTAAGACTATAGCACCATCCATTTTCGCCAACTCATATATATAAGACGAATTATACTCAGCATTTATCATAAAACCACCGTCAACCAACTTCATAATTTCTTCGCTATCTCCCAGCACTATTAAAGCTCCAGTTTTGGCTCTCAAAATATTTTCTAACCCCTCCCTAAGTTGAGTCCCCGGTGCNACTACCTTTAATATGCTTTTTATTTCCTTATCATTATCTTGCCTCATACTATCACCATCTTAGCGCTTTACAAATATACTTTTATATTGTCAACTTTTTTCACAATATTTATTCTTATTATCTAAATATATAACTTATTACTTGCTGAATATTATTAAGTTCTATTACTTTAATGTCCNTAAATTTAGATTTATCTCTTATGGCGCCTTTAGCGATACAGACTCTTTTAAAGCCCATTCTATCCAATTCTCTTATTCTAGTTTCTAAAGAAGGTACCTTCTTCAACTCTCCAGTCAAGCCCACATCTGCAATAAAGACCGTATGGCTATCAATAGGCACATTATTTGTAGAGGATACCATACTCATAATTACAGCCAAGTTTACTGATTGTTCTCTTAGCTTAATGCCACCAGTACTTTTAATAACTACATTTTTATCATACAGTGGAATTCTGCCTCTCTGCTCTAATATGGAGATTAAAGTGTTTAATTGATCCCTCCCTATACTTTCACCTATTCGAGATGGATAGGGAGTAAAGGAACGGGAAACCAAGCTTTCAATTTCAACAATGATAGGTCTTGTTCCTTCTTTGATAACAGTTAAGGCACTACCAGAAACTAGTTCTTCCGGTTCCCTCTTAGTCATAAAAAACTCAGAAGGGTTATCAATAGGTATCATCCCCTCTTCTGTCATAGAAAAGAAACCCATTTCTCCTGTGCTACCAAATCTGTTCTTTGAGGATACCAAGGACCTTAGCTCCTCCCCCCTTTCTCCATCGATTATAAGCACTGTATCTACAAGGTGTTCTAAAGCTCTAAGGCCTGCAATTTCATCATCCTTAGTCATCTGTCCTACCATTATAACAGCCCTAGGCTTTTGCCCGTTTTTAGCTATTTTCAACAATTCATTAGCACACTCCATCGTTTGTGTAGGAGATCCTGGTCTAGAGCTATATTCTTCTAAAGCAAAGGTTTGAATACTATCTATAATAATTAGATCCGGATCAATTTCCTCTATCGAATGAAGTACATTATTCATATTAGAATCGGATACTACCCAAATATCATTATTTATTTTACTTAATATTCTTTCTGCCCTATTCTTTATCTGACTCTCACTTTCCTCACCAGAGGCATACAAAACCTTATATCCCTTAGCAGTTATGTCATCTGCCACCTGCAGTAGCAAGGTTGACTTTCCTGCTCCTGGTTTAGCTGTAATTATAGACAGGGAATCTCTAACTATGCCTCCCCCCATAACCCTATTAAACTCGCCAATACTAGTAACAATCCTGTCACTATTGCTAGCTGCTACCTCAGTTAATCTTTTCGCTGCAACCTTCTTTCTAGCTGTAACTACCTTACCACCGGAAGTCTTTTTTACTTCCACCACTTCCTCTTGATAGGTGTTCCAGGCTCCGCAATCTAAACATTTTCCCATCCATTTAGGACTTTCATAACCACAATTGGAACATATATAAATAGTTTTTCTTTTCATAAACCTTCTCCTGTTTTTTAAGTATAAAAAAA
>JGI24708J26588_10000544_pt1 | contig 30623 bp, 18 predicted proteins | sample BioPla1DNA2_FD_26588 | JGI IMG/M metagenome (IMG submission 26588) | reverse complement strand
TTGATCAGTTACAAGTTGACAGCTCTGATTACAATTACACCCTACATATCAGCAATTCAAATCCAGTAAAAATCAGCGATAATCTCTACGGCTTATTCTTTGAGGACATTAATTTTGCAGTCGATGGAGGAATATATGCAGAAATGATTAAAAACCGCTCCTTCGAATACGGCAAAATGGCAACTGGAGGCAATAAACATGGTTGGAACACCTTAGGTGATATTTCTTTTGACATAATTGATGGCAGTTCTGATGGAACATTTTTAAATCAACATAACCCTAATTATGCCAGATTAACTAATAGCTCTGGTTCCTTGGCTGGTATCGGCAATATGGGTTTCCTAGATGGCTTGTCTATTACTGAAAATGCAGTCTACGATTTTAGCGCATATTTTAGGAGTAAGGATTATTCCGGCCCCATTGTAGTTCGTCTACAAGACAGGGACGGTAATATCCATGGAGAGACTTCTATCTCTGGTATCAAAGATCAGTGGTGGAAATATGAAGCTGAAATTACCGCATCATCTACTATTGCCCAAGGTCTAAAGCTCTACGTCCTTATAGAAGATGGTTGTGTAGATATGGATATGATTTCTCTTTTCCCAAGGGATACCTATAAAAACAGAAAGAATGGTTTAAGAAAAGACATTGCCCAGACCCTAGAAGCCCTCTCACCTGCCTTTATTCGCTTCCCTGGTGGCTGCGTGGTAGAGGGTAAGACCTTAGATAGTGCCTATGACTGGAAGAGCTCTATTGGCAATGGCTTAGAATTTGAGATTAATGGTGAGGTAACTTACGGAGATGTAGCCACAAGGCCATTAGGGGTAAATATATGGGGTAACCTAAATGCTGCATCTAATCACCCTTACTACATGTCTTATGGCTTAGGTTTTTATGAATACTTTTTACTTTGTGAGGATCTAGGCGCAGAGCCTATCCCCATTGTCAATGCAGGTCTCTCCTGTCAGATTCAAGGGGTAAAATCAACTGGTACCCCAGCCCAGTTACATGCTATAGGTACTGAGGAATTTAACCAATATATTCAAGATGCTCTGGATTTAGTTGAATTTTGCCGCGGGGGAGCCGATAGCAAATGGGGAGCTGTCCGCATCTCCTTGGGCCATGAAGAACCCTTTACTCTAAACTATATTGGCATTGGAAACGAGCAATGGGGTGAAGTGTATTTCTCCAGATATGAAGCCTTCAAAGAGGCATTCCAGAAAGCTGCTGAGGAAAATCCTGAAATGTATGGAGGCATAGAGTTAATAGTAGCTAATGGACCTGTGGCTTCTGATCGCTATGCCTGGAATAAGATTAGACTCCACGGATCAGATTACGCAGGATTAGTAGATGAACATTATTATATGATGCCATCTTGGTTCTTAAGTAATACCCACCGCTATGACTCCTATGATAGAAACAGTACTCCAGTATTTCTCGGTGAATATGCAGCAAAATCCAACACTGCCCAGGCTGCCCTAGCAGAAGCTGCATTTATGACAGGTTTAGAACGGAATGGAGATATTGTTCAATTAGCCTCCTATGCCCCACTCTTTGGTAACAGCACTGCCGTTCAGTGGACACCGGATTTAATATGGTTTAATAATAATTCCGTGTGGGGATCGGTTAATTACTATGTGCAGAAAATATTTGCCAATAATAAAAGCGATTATGTTTTAAGCACCACCCTTGAGGGAAGAAAAGAAAGCTCCGGCAGTACAATCTCAGGAAAAATAGGACTGGGTACCTGGATGACTGCTGCCACCTTTGATAACATTAAGGTTGTTGATAATGATACGGGGGAAATACTTTTTAGTGATGATTTTGAAACTAATACTTTAGATACTTATACCCAAATAGGCGGTAAATGGACTATTGATGATGGCAAACTAAAACAATCCCAAGCCTCTCACCCGGTTAATAGTGTTACTGGTGATGTAATATATATCGGTAATGAAAATTGGAGCAATTATACTCTGACCTTAAGTGCAATTAAATTCGGAGGTAATGAAGGTTTTCTAATACCCTTCGCAGTAAAGGACAAGGATAATTTCTTCCATTTTAATATCGGTGGCTGGGATAACACAGTAGCCTGTCTAGAGCAGACCATTGGAGGAAGTAAAAGCGGACAAATTCCTGAAACAGTTACTAATTTCTCTGTAAAAAACAATACTGTATATGAGATTAAGATTGTTGTGACCGATAACAATATTAAGTGTTTTATTAATGACAGGCAACTTGTTAACTATAATATCCCTCAGCCAGAAGCTCTATATCAGGTAACAGGCTTGGACGAGAAGGGTGATTTAATAATAAAACTTGTCAATGTATCGGATACAGCTCAAAATATTCTTATCAAATCCGAGGATATTAAAATAGAAAAAGGCACAGCCTCCCTCTCCTTATTGGCTGCCGAAACCCTAGGAGATCTCAATAACGAGAATAATCCTGAAAAAGTAACTATCAAAGATTCTACTATAGAAGTAGATGAAGCCTTTATTTATACTGCTCCTAAATATTCTGTATCAGTACTTCGCATTCCAGTGCAGTAGGATAACTTTTCTTGAATAATTTATAGCAAAAATACTAAAAATAAATTCCGAGGCCATGCCTCCTAAATTGCTATAAAGAAAAGCAAACCTGCCCATTGTAACTTGTTGTGTCTAAAACGGAGAGGAGCCTGGATATGAATAGTATACAGTACAATGTTACNGGATTACAAAATTCACAGATTAAGACACAGGTTAAAAATGTCTTAAAGGACATCGATGGTGTAAGAAAGGTAAATGTAGATCTAGGAAGAGGCTCTATTGAAGTAAATTACAATGATACTGCAGACGAAAGGCGAATTAGGCGAGGAGTAGAACAGGTGGGTTGCAGAATTATCTAAGCAAGATAATTCTATCTCCTATTATAGCAATAAACGCCGGTTACTGATTATGCTTCATAGTATTCATAATCAAACCGGCGTTCTATTATTTAATAAAGTCTTTTATTCCTCATACTCTACGTTAAAATCTTCCTTAGGAGGGTCTAATGGATAGTTTCCAGTAAAGCAAGCATCGCAGTATCCAGTATCCCCTTCCATCAAATCACTTAATCTATCAATTGATAGATAACCTAAGGTATCTGCATCAATCATTTTTCTTATCTGTTCTACCGTATTATTACGGGCAATCAGTTGATCTCCCCTGGGTACATCTGTTCCAAAATAACAGGGATACAGAAATGGGGGTGAACTTATTCTAACATGAACCTCTGTTGCCCCAGCTTTTTTTAGCATCTTAACTATATTGGCACAGGTGGTCCCCCTAACGATNGAATCATCTATCATTACAACTTTCTTCCCCTTAACTACTTCTGGAAGTACATTTAATTTTATGCGGACAGCTGAAATCCGAAGATTTTGCTTGGGCTTTATAAACGTTCGTCCTACATAGCTATTCTTCACAAAGGCCATTCCAAAGGGTATCCCCGATTCTAAAGCATATCCCATAGCAGCAGCATTACCAGAATCCGGAACACCTACTATAACATCCGCTTCTACTGGGTGGGTTTGGGCCAAGATACGTCCTGCCATAACCCGGGAATTATATACACTGATACCATCAAAATGGGTGTCTGGCCTTGCAAAATAAATATATTCAAAAATACATCTAGCTTTATTAGAACCACAGAGGGATTTATCAGAATGGAGACCATTCTCATCAATCATAACCACTTCCCCTGGTTCTACATCTCTTACAAACTCTGCATCCACTGCATTTANGGCTGCCGTTTCTGATGCTAGAATATAAGCATTTTTCTTTTTACCGATACATAATGGGTGGAAACCTAAGGGGTCTCTGGCCCCTATCAGCTTTCTAGGGCTCATTATAATCATTGAATATGCTCCCTTAAGCTTCTTCATTGCTCTAACAACTGCTTCTTCTATAGTCACCGCATGCAGCCTTTCTCTGGCAATATGATAGGCAATTACCTCTGTATCTATTGTAGTCTGAAAAATAGCTCCCGTATATTCTAATTCCTTTCTTAGTTCATTAGCATTAACCAAATTACCGTTATGAGCCAAACAGAGGGTACCTTTTATATAATTCAATACCAAGGGCTGGGTATTATGGATACCACTTTCCCCTGCTGTAGAATAACGGACGTGACCAATTCCAATATCCCCACTTAGCTTGTCTAAGTTCTCTTGATTAAATACCTCGCTAACTAATCCCATATCCTTAACAGACTTCACTTTACCCTTAGGGCCTTTAGTATCACTAACAGCCATACCACAACTCTCTTGGCCCCTATGTTGCAAAGCAAATAGGCCATAGTACATTGTAGAAACTATATCCTTGCCACTAAGGTCATAGACCCCAAAGACACCGCACTCTTCATGTAAACGATCATGGATAAATTCATTATTCTCTATATTCATTAGCGATTCCACCTAACCTTATCTAGTATCGAAATAAGCCATTTACTACTATTTAATTATACCTTTTAGATTTTTATAATCAACTGTTTTTTCTTGGTTTTCTGACTATTTCAAATATTTTGTCTTGTTGCACAAATTTAAGGGCTAGCCTGGGAATCGCCCATACAACTCTAACAAATCTGCCAAATCTTCTATTATTTTTTCTAATAAGTAAGATTTGGCAGTATAATATAGTTACATTTTTTCCTATTATTTACGATTTTAAGCACTGGGCTTGTGCATATTTCATCTACTTTTCTTTAATAATTCCTTAAGTTCATCAACCTCAAAATTATAATGGGTATTACAAAAATGGCAATTTACCTCTATAGGTTTATTATCATTGATCATTTCAGTAATATCCTTTTTCCCAATGGAAATTATGGCCTTTTCTACCCTGGATTTACTACAATCACATTCAAAGGAAGTTGGGATACGCTCAAAAATCTCAAGGTCCATATCTCCTAAGATATGTTCCAGTATATTTTCAGGAGTCATGCCCTGATCTAATAAATCAGTAATGCCCTTTAATTGGCCTATTTTATCTTCCAATTTACTAATTACTTCTTCTTCAGCAAACGGCATCAATTGGATAATAAAGCCTCCTGCTTTCTTCACCGTATTATTTTTATTCATTAATACTCCAAGGGCCACACTGGAGGGCACCTGCTCACTGGATGCAAAATAATAGGTTAAATCCTCAGCTATTTCCCCAGTCACCAGATTAGTTTGTCCCACATAAGGCTCCTTTAATCCCATATCCCGAATTACACTTAGCATACCAGCCCCAAAGGCACCCCCTACATCCAATTTACCCATGGCATTGGGAGGGAGCATTACATCTGCTACAGTTGGGTATCCTTTGACAATCCCCTTGGAATTAGCAGTCACTGTAAGCCCCTTGGCTGGTCCTGCACCTTTTATCTGGAGGGTAAGTACATCTTTTTCACCCTTCATCATAATTCCCATCATGGCCCCAGCAGTTAGGAGTCTCCCTAGGGCAGCAGTCATAATAGGACTTGTCCCGTGTATCTCTCTAGCATGTTCTACCATATTTTGTGTTGTTGCAGCAAAAGCTCTAATCTGATTATTAGCTGCACTTGCTCTTACTATATAATCTGCCATATTTTAATTTCAATCCTTTCATTTATCCCCTTGTAATTCTGTTATATCCTTTTGTTTTTCTCTAGCAACGATATATACCCTCTCACTATCATCCATGCTGGCTTCCTTGGTCTGAGAATCAAAGGCACCTATCCATTCTAGACCAGCCTCTTCTATAAGGCTTCGAATAGTTTCTATTGTATATCCTCTGCGATAATGGGTTTCTACATATTTTTTATATAAATTAATATCCGTTGATTTAATATTCCCATTTTTCTGTGGAATAAATACTGTAAGATTAACCTCATTGATCATTTCTTCATCATAATAAAGATTTTCCCAAATAAAGGTTCCTTCCTCTCGGTTGTCTACTGTTGTATTATCCCCCAGCACATATTGGTAGGAATATAGGGTATCTAAATCAAAAACAAATAGTCCCTTAGGGTCAAGATAATTGTTTACCCTTTTAAATACCTTTAACATATCTTCTTCTGTAAGTATATAGTTCATCGTACTACAAAAGCTAACTACTGCTGATACCGTTCCATACAACTCAAGGTCTCTCATATCTTGACATAGATACAAGATATTATTGCCATTATCTTCTTTCTCTTGTGCTATAGCCAGCATCTCTTCAGATAGATCAAGGCCAATCATTTCATAACCTCTATGGACTAATTGTCTAGTCATAGTTCCTGTACCGCAACCTAGCTCCAGTAGCAAGCCTTTAGATATATTATACTTTTTTAATAAATCAACAATAAAATCTGTCCATTCATCATATGGTATATGGTCCATATAGATATCATAGACAGATGCAATTCCTGTATACGGCTGCATAAGTGCAGCTCCTTTCTTTCTACTATTTGTGAATATAAGTGTATTTGGATAAAGGTAATATGGACAATGATTTTATAATTAATACCCCATGATTTGTGCTACCACAAGCATACATTCCTGTAACACAGGTGGCAGACAAATCATAGTAGGTATCATCATATAATCATATTAAATGATATTTTAACATAGAGAATTACTGTTAGCAAGAAGCTGAAATATAGAGAAGCTTATTTTATAACATCTTAGCAAACATATCTTTTAAAGTAGGATACAATTCTTTAAAAACTTCATATTTGCTATTGTAGAGATCAACAAGTTCAGGATCCTGCTCTATGGTATGGGTTACTTTAATCAACTTATCACAGGCCTCTTCAACAGAGGTAAAATGACCGCATCCTACTGCCGCCAGTATTGCTGCTCCAAAGGCAGGTCCCTCAACCGAATTTATCTTATCTACTTTCACATTAAGTACATTGGCAACTATTTTACACCACAGGGAACTCTTAGCCCCGCCTCCATTAATTCTAACTCGGTCCACTAAGACTCCCAAGGACTTAACAATTTCAAAAGAATCCCTAAGGGCAAATGCTACTCCCTCTAATACTGCCTGAGTCATATCTTCACGACTTGTATCCATGGTCATACCTATAAAGGTTCCTCTGGCATTGGGGTTATTATGGGGGGTTCTCTCTCCCATTAGGTATGGCAAGAAGTATACCTTATTTTGCCCTAAATTTTTAATCTTCTCTTGTTCTTTATTATAATCATTGGTCCCAACTATGTCATCCATCCACCATTTGTTAGATGCTGCCGCCGAAAGCATTACTCCCATTAAATGATAGCTACCATCGGCATGGCAAAATGCATGTAGGGAGTTATCTTTATCAACAGTAAATTTATCAGTGGATACGAATACTACACCGGATGTTCCCAGGGATATATTACACTTACCTTCCCCTACAGTCCCTGTACCAACGGCTGCCACTGCCTGATCCCCTCCACCAGCAATTACCTTCACTGTATCTGGCAACCCTAATATTGACGCAATTTCTTTAGTAATAGTACCAACCACCTGATAACTTTCATAAATCTTGGGCATCTGTTCCAGCTCTAACTGGCAGATATCCAGCATCTCACTGGACCAAGCTTTATTCTTAACATCAAAGAGTAACATTCCAGAAGCATCCGATACATCAGTGCAATGGACTCCAGTTAATTTATAGGCTATGTAATCCTTAGGTAACATAAGTTTATTAATTTTCTTAAAGTTATCCGGTTCATTATTTTTAACCCATAATATCTTTGGCGCAGTAAAGCCAGTTAAGGCGATATTAGCTGTGTAATCAGTTAGCTTATCCCTTCCAATCTCATTATTAAGATAATCACATTCCTCTTGTGTACGGCCATCATTCCAAAGAATTGCCGGACGAATTACCTTATCCTCCTTATCCAGTATAACCATGCCATGCATTTGTCCACTGAAACTGATACCATCAATTAAAGTCTTATCACAATCATTAGTCAGTTCCTTAATTCCATCTATTAAAGCCAGGTACCAATCCTCTGGATTTTGCTCTGCCCATCCAGTTTTGGGAAAGTATAAAGGATATTCCCTTGTAACTATCTTAGCTATATTTCCCTCCCCGTCCATTAGAAGAAGCTTCACCGATGAAGTTCCTAAATCCACACCAATATAATACATACCCCTCTACCCCTTTCTCCCAATTAACTTTTTATAATATCATGGGATTTAATAAAATATCTAGCATATCTTATTATACCTATATCTAGTTTAGTGATTAAACTATATAACTACAATATAACAAGTAGCCATATTTATGTCAAGAATAGAATGTTTTATATTGGTAAATTACAGCGGCTTCATTCATTGTATCTACTGCCGTATTTGCCTTTACCTATATATCTATTTTAGATCGAGGATAGCCTATCCATATAATTTAATTTGATATTATCTATGTTTAAAAAATTCTTGATTCCAACACTTAGCCCCCCCAAAAGAATTGAGGTATCCTGTAAAACTGAGGGCACTATGTTAATGTAGCTGTTCATCTTGCTATTGAGTGATGACTCAATTCCCTTGATAATATCTGGGTAATGGGAGGTAAAGGAGCTGTTTATAATAACAATTTCAGGATTATAGGCATTAAGGACATTGTTTACACATAAGGACATGTATTTTATAAACTTATCCATAGTAGCAATTGCCTCAGCTTCCTGCTGCTCATAATTTTCCCTAAATATATCAAAGCTTGCATCGGTGGCCCCTTTTATTTTGCCGTACTCTTGTAATAAGGCCATTTCAGATACATATTGCTCTAAACACCCACGATTACCACAAGGGCAAGCCTTACCATCTACTTCTATGATTGTGTGTCCAAATTCACCGGCTCTACCGCTATATCCTGTATACAATTGATGATTAATAATAATACCTAAACCTATTCCTGAATGAACGCTAATATTGGCAATATTGGCATAATCGTATTGGAAGGTTTTCTCCCCTATTACCGATAGATTAGCTTCATTCTCTAAATATACTGGAGCATTAAAATAACTCTCTAATTCATTAGCTAAGTCAATTCCAGATAAATTATAATAGGGGGCAAAGGTAACTTTATTATCAGCTGTTACTCCATGTATGCCAATTACTATCCCAACTAGATCATATGGGGTCCCCAATGGTAACTTCATAGTTTCAATCAATTGAATTATGCTTTTAGCAATATGAGCCGTGTTTTTTGGGGTCTTAATACGCTTTAAATTCTGCTCCTCTCCCAAAAGGTCAGAAACCAGGGCTGAAATATTATCTACGCCCAGATCTATACTTATGACATAGCCGGCATTTTTCTCAATACTTAGAAGTATGGGCTTTCTTCCCAGGCTGGTATCATCACTGCCAATTTCGATAACTAGCTTTTTATTGATTAATTCTTGAACAATAGTAGAAATAGTAGCCTTGGTTAGTCCCAGTTTCTTAGCTATAGCCGCCCTGGATATTGCTGAATTATTAATAATGGTTTCCAGTACTAATTTAGTATTGATATCTCTAATCAGTTCTTTACTACCTGTTATCATCTTTTGTCACCCTTTAATTATCAATGTTTTTATAGTTACTATATCTCATCCTGCCCTTTATCATCCTGTAATTTCTCTTGTTGTTTTTTAGCTTCTTCTCTTTTTCTTTTGGTCATAATACCACCTATCCTACCAGATTCCTTGGCGGTTAGGGATTGCCATCCATCACTGAGCACCCTATCTAGATATCCTAATTCACTGGCAATCTCATACTTTAATTTATCTTCAGGCTTAATATTATTTAAATCTATTTTTTTATTTTTTCTCTTACTCATCAAAACACACCCTTCTTTTATACTTGTCATATTTATCCTCTAGAGTGTGCCCAATTTCGTTTAGTCTATTCGAATTTCCCTACCTAGGACAAGGGAATAAATGATTTTTTCCTTTACCTTCTTACTAGTTATCTGCTCTAAAGCTTTCTGATAATAATTTAATTGCACTTGATATCGTTTAATAAGTTGCTCCTCATGAGCTACAAAATCAGATTTATAATCTACTAAAACCAGGTCTCCGTCCTCCTCAAAGAAGGCATCGATTATACCTTGGATTAATACAAATTCATCTTCAGGGTATGTTTCTTTGATTTCATTGGCCTTTACCCCTATAACAAATTGTTTTTCTTTAAATAGCCTGCCCATATCCTTTGCTTTTCGCATCCTATTGGCTATGTCACTATTAATGAATCTTTTGATATAATATAGATTAATAACTTTTAAGTCCTCTCTATCAATTCGTCCACTGCTAATTAAACTATCTATCTCCCTAGTCAAATCTGCACTGCTTTTAACTTCTGATAAATCAATAAGTTCAAGGATTTTATGATACAAGGTTCCTCGATCAGTACTGGTCTTAACTACATCCTCTTTCATAAAATTAGGAATAGTGGCTTCCATAGATGCTACTGCAGGTGTTTCTATGCTCTTGTCTGTGGCCAGCTCTGTATCCCTCTTCGTGGTACCCTCTGTAGTACTACTTGTAGTACTCTTTGTAGTGGTATCTGCAGGTATCTCTGTCATTGTTTCTGCAGTAGTCTCGTATAAGTTTTCACTTAATTCATCATCAACTAATTGACTAACCCTCTTCAATTCAGTAACAGTCATCTTCACTGGCAGCCCTTCAGCTTTTTTGTAGGGATAAGTATATTGTAATCTTTCTTTTATCTCATCCCTCATCTCTTGGTTATATACTATATTAGGATCAATAGCTATAAGCTCTTCCATATCCTTTTGAATAAATATTTGCTTTCCAATCTCTTCATTTAAAAACTTAGCCTTATTCCATAGATATACGGTCATCCCTTGACTTTTCCCTATAATATCTTCCTCTACCATAGTAGATGTCTCTTCCTTATTATACCGGGCAGTAAGATTATTAAAATCAGTCATATTATCACAATGATTTAACACTGCCGGCAGTACCCAGTCCATATAGCTTTTAGCAGATACAATGTCAAAAAACGAAAAATCTTTTTTNTNTATCTGCTTTGTATCTTTTAAGTAGCCTGTCATAATTAATTTCTCCTGGGCTCTGGTTAAGGCTACATAAAGAACCCGCAGCTCCTCACCTAAATTCTCAATCTGCGCCTTTTTTTGGATTACCTTTTTAATTAGAGTTGGCACCTTAGTTCTTAGCTTATTATCAATGTACTCTGGGCCTACACCGTACTTAGCATGGAGTACAATCTTACTTCTTAAGTCCTGTGTATTAAACTGCTTACTAAGACCTGCCACTATAACAATAGGAAATTGCAAACCCTTGCTTTTATGAATACTCATAATCCTTACGGTATCATCAGCTTCACCATTGCTTGCTGCTTCCCCATAATCCACTTCATATTTGTGAAGCTTCTCAATATATCTAATAAAATGAAAGAGGCCACTATAGGTTCCCTTCTCAAATCTAATGGCATGGGATATTAACATATCCAAATTCGCCTTCCGCCTATCCCCTCCAGGCATAGCCGAAACGTAGTGGTAGTATCCTGTCTTATCTAGGACTTCCTCTATCAGTTCATGGATTGGAGTATAATTTACCTTACTACGAAATTCATCTAATACCTGAAGAAATAAATTAACTTTCCCCTTTAAATTCTCATCTTCCCCATCTTCTCCAAAAGATATAAGAGCCATATACATGCTACAATTGCGCCGGAAGGCCCGTATAATTGCCAGCTGGGCAGAGCTAAGTCCTATCATTGGTGAATAGAGAACTCCTGCCAAGGGTATATCTTGCCTAGGATTATCTATAATTTTTAACATATTTAAGACAGTATTGACTTCTAAGGTCTTAAAATATCCTGAACTGGTATCTGCATAGGCAGGTATTCCTTCCTGCATTAAGGTGTTTACAAATATGTCAGACCAACNGGACATACTCCGAAGCAAGATAACGATATCTTTATAGCTAGCCCTCTTATATTCAATGGTTTTACTTACCTCATCCTTTTTCTGTACATAGATACCACTTTCAGGATCCACCAATTCTTTAATACGCTTGGCTATAGCCCTGGCTTCTAATTCCTTCTTGGAGAAAACCTCCTCATCAAAGTCCTCAGAATGAAGGAGATTGCTAATATCTTCTTCCTCATTCCTTTCAGCTTCATCTTCATCCCTTTGACTTTCCTCCAAATCACCTTCCTCTGTAACCAGTATCAGCTCAGCATCCTCTGCAATGGATAAGTTGGTCTCTTTAAAGGTGGCACCACATTTTAATGCTGCCTCCTGGTCATAATCTATATCTCCTACAGATTTGTGCATAATCTGCTCAAAAATATAGTTTACACAATCCAGAACCACAGCCCTACTTCTAAAATTTCTATCTAAATCAATTCTCTGATAGCAATTAACTTCTCCATCTTCAAGCTTGTCCATAAGGGAATAATTATTGTACTTCTCTATAAATAGTTCTGGCATGGCTAGACGGAACTTATATATACTCTGCTTAACATCCCCTACCATGAAACGATTAGGATAACCCTCATCTTCCTTTGATACACTTTTTAATATGGTCTCCTGAACTAAATTACTATCCTGATATTCATCAATTAATATTTCATCAAATTGCTTCCTAAGTTCTATCGCTGCCTCCGTTGGAACTACAGTCTCGCCATTATGCTCTACTAGAATCTTAAGGGCAAAGTGTTCTATATCATTAAAATCAATAATATTTTTGTCTTCTTTTTTCTTAGCAAAAGCCTCCATATAACTTTCTGTCAGTTCAAACAAGACCAGCATGTCACTTCTTACAGCTTGAAGATCTGCCACCATCTCATCTGGGGACTGAAAGAAAAATTGTTTACTTAGGTCCTTAATAGCCTTCTTAATCTCTTCCCTTATTCCCTTAACCTGATCCTTTTTATCAGCCAGAACCCCCTCTTCTCTTTTATTAGATAATCTGGCAAATGATATATTATTAAAATAATTATAATACTCCTCATAGCTTGCTACAGCTTTTAATTTAGTTAAAGTATCCCTATCAGATAATAGGGCTGTAAGATATGCCCCTGGTCCCCCTTCTTGATTGCATATATCTATAGCTAAACTATTTTTATATAGTAGATCAGCAATTACACTTTTTATGTAATCCATTAATTCCTTCATCCACTGGGTTTTGTTCATATCTTCTATGGTCTCTATATTAAAGCTATTTTTCATCTCTGCTATCCACTGTTTGGGCCAAGGATTACTCATGGAAAAGGAATAGAGCTGTAATATCATCTCTTCTATCGGTGCATCGGATTTGGTATGGGAATAACTCTCGATAAATGAGTGAAAATCCTCCCTCCCCTCTTCATAGTACTCTTCTAAAATCTCTGCCAGCACATCAGATTTTAGTAGAGTAATCTCTGCTTCATCACCAACTTTAAAAGAGGGATCTAAATCTATGCGCATAAAATAATTTCTAATTACATTAAGGCAAAAGCTATGAATTGTAGTTATGTGGGCAGTGGGCAGTAAGGCAATTTGCTTTTGTAGATGGAGATTATCAGGTTCATTTTGTAGCTTTTCTTCAATAGCATTTCCAATTCTAGTTTTCATCTCCGCCGCAGCTGCATTGGTAAAAGTTACAACTAGTAAACGGTCAATATCAGTAGGCTCATCCCCTTCTGTTATCATGGTAATAATTCTCTCTACTAGCACTGCGGTCTTACCGGAACCAGCTGCTGCAGAAACCAATATATTTTTATTTCTTAAATCAATTACTTTCTGTTGTTCTTTAGTCCATCCCATTAGTATCACCTTCTCCCCAGATTTCTTTCTTTATCTCATCAGTTGATTTTCTTCCTAAATTACGATAATTATAGCCAGGTAACCTAAGGTCAAATCCACATATTGATTTATATTCACAATAATCGCAAGCCGTTCTATCTCCCATCTTATAGGGATTCAATCTTGTATCTCCAGCCATTACCTCTTTACTATCTGTAACCAGCTTATTATTGACATAGTTAGCCAGGGCCAGTATCTGCTTACCACTGGCTACATTAGATCTTTTATTTAATAAAGCCTGCTTATTGGTCTCCACTGGAATAATATCTGATTTCACTGACGGAAGTAACTCCCCCTCCTCATTAACCAGCTTCTTGTCCATAAGGCCTATAATTTTACTTTCTCCATTGACTAATCCGTTCATCTTCAAGCTCTTGTAGATTTCTTCCTCTACCTGCTCTGTCTTAGCAACTATAGGATCATCAATATGATAATAGAATATACCTGAAGGTACAATTTCCTTATTAGGATATCTTCTACTAAGATAATCCAGTGTCGCACTAAGATAGACGGATAACTGCTGCTGCAACCCATAATAAATGCTGGTAAAATCGAAGGTGGTTTTTCCTGATTTATAGTCAATAACCCTGACATAAATCCTATCATCTTCCTCATATATATCCAAACGGTCGATTCGGCCTTGCAAGGTTAAGATATTGTCAGGGGTATGATAAAAGTTCATCTCGTATCCCACTGGTTCAAAGGCGCCTTGCCTAATTTGATTACATAGGGCCCATAATGTCCTTATGGTAATACGTTCTATTCTTTTAATAAGGTATTCATTTCTCTTAGTACTTCTTATGAAGGAGTTCTCATACTCCTCTACTGCATAATTAACACATTCTATAGCCCACTGCTGCCTTACATCCTCGGGAATCGTATGCCAAGTATATTCACTAGTGTCCAGTCTCTTTGAAAATTCATCAATGGCATTGTGGAAGATATTTCCTATATCTGGTATAGCAAGCTTATACTCTTTTCGTTCTTCCAGTGATAGACCATAGGATAAGAAATGGGCATAGGCGCATCCAGCATATCTCTCCAACCTGGTAACACTGCCCTTAAGCTCCTTACCATAAAGCAACTGGGCTATTTCCTTAGAGATGCCACTTTCCTTATTGATATATAAGGCGCCCTCCATTAATTTTTGAAGAATTTCTCTTTCTTTATCTTGGGAAAGGTAATATAAATATATTTCCTTCCATAGATCACTGACCTTTCTCTCATGGAAATCTACAAAGCCCTTTCTTAAATAGGCAATCCCCTTGTCCTTAAGGATATACTTGATATCCTCAGTCTCCTCCAGCTCCACATCCTCATCCTGTATCTTAAGCTTCTTTAATAATTGCTGCAGCTTTCCTATTAAATATGAAGGATTTATAGATTTACCTTCATCGTTCACCTTATGATAAGTAAGATATAATTTATCCTTAGGTTTGGTAACATTAAGATAGAGATAGAATTGGTCCATAAAAGCCTTCTGCCTCTTGGTGGGAGCCAGCTCTATATCATAAGTTATAAGAAGCTCCCTCTCTATATCAGAAAGAATTCCACCGGAGTTACTGGATTTAGGTACAATTCCTTCATTAACACCTATAAAAAATAAGGCACGGATATCTTTTAACCTGGTTCTTTCAGTGTCACCAACAACCACCTCATCTACTCCAGGAGGAATTAGACCCACCTTGGCTTCCGTAAGCCCTGCATCTATAATCTCAGCATACTCCTTTAGACTGCACTGCTCCCCCCCTAGAAGAAGTACCATCTGATCATATAGTTCCATTACTATACGATAGATTTGACCATACTCCTTTGCTAAGGTAGGCATATTATTTTCAGTAAATCTATTACTTTCAGCCTCTAATTGTTCTTCTATAGCTAACCTTACACCTAGATTATATAGGGCAGTGGTATAATCTTTTATAGTTTTGCTTTTGTCCCTTAGAACTTCATAAAGGGGTTGTATCTGCTCTACCACTTGCTCCCTAACTCCATTAATTAAATCCAAATCAATCTCTTCTTTGCTTCTATAGGTTCTGGTAAAGGGCTCACTATAGCGCTTACTTCCCCTAATACCAAGGGCCAGTACATAATTCTCCATTAAATCAATAGCCTCAGTATCGATACCCGTCAGTCCTGTTCGAAGATAACGAAACACTCCCTCATAGCTATAGTCTTCATTGACAATGGTTATGGCCGCTCTTATCAGTTCAGCAAAAGGATTGTTTAGTATTTCCTTTTTATAATCTATAAAAGATGGTATATTCTCTTGCTTAAATACTCTCTTAATTATCCCACTATATCTTTCTATATCACCGGTAACAATGGCTATATCCTTATACCTATACCCCTGCTCCCGTACTAAGCTATTAATTTCCCTGGCTACAAAGGCCACTTCAGATGCTATATCCTTGGTTACATGAACTGTAATATTATCCTGCTCTTCATCCCAGGCCTCATAGGGATAGCGAAATAGATTCTTTTCTAGAAATGCCAGTCCTGGAGAATTGATAAAACGATAGGGTACCTTACTATTACACAGATTCTCAGCATATATAGGCTGAAGAATTTCAGTTCCTCTTTCCTCTGCTATACGATACAATTTACGGATAGTTTTTTTACTAAGTCCAAATAATTCGTATTCCTTTTCTTCTTCATTGATTTTTTCTCTAGGATCAATTGTAACTGTAATTATAACTTTTTTAGCATATTGCATCATCTTACCCAATAACTGGTACTGGCATGGAGTAAAGCCTGTAAAACCATCTAAACAGATAACACTATCCTTAAGCCACTGGGAACGGTCAATAACTTTATTCAATACAGTCAGTATCTCCTCAGCGGTAATATAACGCTCCCTCATAAAATCCTGAAAACCTTCGTATACAGTTTCAATATCTTTTAATTTAGCCCTTAACAGGGGCCTGCCTTTAGTAATCTCTTCCTTGCTTTGTAGATCCTTAATTTGGACATTATACTGATAAAATTCAGATAGTAGGGATTTTAATTCATTGATAAAACCTGCCTTCCGTACGTTGGATCCAAATAAAATCAAATCCTTCTTCTTATCTGCCACTACTCTTCTAAGTACCATGCTTTTGCCCGTATCCTCCAGAATAGGAAAGTCATTACCTCCCACCTCCTCAAAGATACGCAAGGCAAAACGAAGAAAACTAAGAATATCCACATTCATGACCCCATGGTTAGGATGCATAGACACAATATCCTTCTGAGTTTGCAGGGTAAACTGCTCTGGTACTATAAGCAAATAGTTAACATCCATATTCTGACTGGATAACCTAGTAACTTCACGATATAGTTGATAAGATTTACCGGATCCGGCACTTCCAAGAATTAATTGTAAGGACATAAATTTCCCTCCATCTAATGAATTTATCTGCATAAATTGTTACTCATGATAATACTATATATTAAGATTATGAAATAAGGCAAATAATGCTCTGGAGGATAGAAATGGCGAAGACAAAAATAGTCGTTATTCAATTAAAAGAAATAATATATACCATTATATTCGCAGCCCTTGGTATTTTGCTAATACTACTTTTGATTTCTATGTTTACCAATAAAGATGATGATATAACGACTTCTAATCAAAATTTATATAAGGCAGGTGTATGGACCTCCGCATTTGAGTTATATGACTCAGCTATTAATATTGAAGTTGTAACCGACCATAATCACATTAATTCTGTGCGTCTTGTAAATATTGATGAAGCCATCACCACTATGTACCCTCTCATAAACCCATCTCTAGAAGCTATCGCTGTTCAGCTATACAATGATGTACCTATAGAACAAGTAACGCTTCTTAAGGATAGCCAATATACCCAGCAGCTTTTATTAGATGCAATTAAACTAGCACTATCCAAGGCGCAAGTTACAACAGATGTTGTTGAGTAAATTTCATAACAAAGATCTTATACATAGCTTCCATGAAAGCCTGTTGCAAAACGGTAATTGATAAACCGTTATGCAACAGTTTTTTAATATCAGTATTTTTGTATCTATATATCTAGTTCCTTAAGCCAGAGGGAAGCTGAAGCATCACTGGGCATCCTTAATCCTCCCCTAGGGGATACGGATACACTTCCCACCTTAGGGCCATCGGGCAGGCAAGAACGTTTAAACTGCTGGGAGAAAAATCTTCTATAAAAGACCTTCATCCATTTTAATATGGTCTCCCTATCATAATTACCTTCAAAAGCCCTTAAGGCCATACGATATATTTTATCAGGTTCAAATCCATATCTAAGAATATAATATAGGAAGAAATCATGAAGTTCATAGGGTCCTACAATATCCTCAGTTTTTTGTGATATTACTCCATCCTTGGGAGGCAGCAGCTCTGGGCTAACCGGTGTATCTAAGATATCCAGCAACACCTCTCTAAGCTGCTGGTTATCCGTATAATCGGCATAATATGCTACAAGATGGCGGACCAAAGTCTTAGGTATAGATGCATTAACTGCATACATTGACATATGATCCCCATTATAGGTAGCCCAACCTAAGGCTAATTCAGACATATTCCCAGTACCAACTACAATACCATTCACCATATTGGCAATATCCATAAGCACCTGGGTTCTTTCTCTAGCTTGGCAATTCTCATAGGTTATGTCGTGTTTATCTGGATCATGACCAATATCCTTAAAATGAACAGAAACAGCTTCACTTATAGGAATTTCTCTTAAACTGGTATTTAAAACCTTAGATAATATCAAGGCATTCTGATATGTTCTATCTGTAGTTCCAAAACTAGGCATGGTAACAGTAATAATTCCCTTAGGATCTGCCTTTAATAGCTTAAACGCTTCACTTATAATAAGCAAGGCCAAGGTAGAATCCAATCCTCCCGATACGCCTATAACTGCAGAATAATTTCCAATATGAGATAATCTAGTTTTAAGCCCCATGGCCTGCATATTAATTATCTCCCTAAAACGTTTTTCCCTATCACTTTTATCTACAGGGACAAAAGGTGATGACTTGATCTCCCTGGTTAACTTTAACAAAGGTAGATCCCTAAGCCCTTCATGTAGTGCAAAGGTCACCAGAACATGGTTATCTTGACTTGGCTCCATATCGCTATACATTTTTCTACGATTACTTATGATTCTACCTAGGTCTATCTCTGTGGAAATAATACTATTCTTAAATCTATCACTTTCTTTAAGAATAGCCCCATTCTCTGCAATAAGATTATGGCCAGCAAAAATTAGATCCGTTGTTGATTCTCCCTCTCCAGCGTCAGCATAGACATAAGCACAGAGCAGTTTGGCAGAATGCCCTTTCACCAATGTCCGCCTGTATTCATCTCGTCCAACAATCTGATCGATGGCAGATAAATTTATAATTACTGTGGCTCCTGCCATACAATGGCCTATGCTTGGCGGAATTGGCCTCCATAAATCTTCACCTATTTCAGCAGCAATAATAAATTGAGGCATATTCTTACACTGGAATAATATATTGGAACCAAAATACACTTCCTCTCCAAGGAAATCAACTTTTATAGGTTCACTAAAGCCAGGAGTAAAATATCTTGCTTCATAATATTCTAATTGTCTTGAAATATTTATCTTAGGTATTAGCCCTAATATCTGCCCATCCTGCATCAATGCAGCGGTATTGTATAATTTCCCATTTAAGCAAAAGGGAAAGCCAACAGCTACAAGTAATTCCTTCCCCTTCGTATGCTCTGCGATCCTTCTTACCTGCTCCATTGCACTTTTAATAAGCGTATCTTGTAAAAATAAATCTCCACAGGTATATCCAGTAACAGAAAGCTCTGGAAAGACAATTAATTTTATCTCCTGCTTCCCTGCCAAATCTATATATTCCATAATCCTTTCAGCATTATATTCACAATCAGCAAGCTTGATTTTAGGGGTAGCCGAAGCTACTGAAATAAAACCATGTCTCATGTTCTGCCTCCTTAAATAATTTATCATAATCTCTTACTTATATTTAGCCAGTATTATTCCTTAATTAATCCATTTGATATGATTATAGAGTTTATTATAGGAAAAAACAAGTTAAAATAAAGGAGCTAGCTGAAGGGCTTTTTTGTTGTATAGAAGTTCCACCGAATTTTATACAACAAAAAAGCGGCTATAAAGCCGCCTTTGTCTTTGGTAATGCCCCAAAATGCCGGTTCCTGCATTTTGACTCCTAGCAAAGCTAGGTGGGTAACCGCATATGAGTCTCTGCCTTCCGCTGCAAATGGCGGCCTGACATCCACTCATAGATTAGGAAACCCTTTTTGATCATGTAGGTTCAAAATTACAGGAGTGTCGAACATCTCAGGAGATTTATTTCTTATATTTTGTGTAATCTTATTATAACCTATGATATAGGTTAATTCAAGGTTTTTATCGATATTTTAATTGGTACTTCTAGTAATCTATATCAAGAATTGGGAAAGAAAAGTTGAATGTGGTTCCAACATTAGGGGTCGATTTCACATCGACTGTTCCGTCATGTTTTAAAGCTATTTGCTTAGCTATGGCTAAACCTAAACCGGTCCCACTGGCATTTTTCCTTAAACTTGATTTGTAAAATTTCTCAAATATATAATCTAAATCTTCCGGTTCAATACCGATACCTTCATCTTGTATTGATACTTTTATTTTGTCCTCTTTGGTGAATTTTATGTGTACCCTTGTATTTTCATCTGAGAACTTTATGGCATTGTCTAATATTACCATAAACATTTGACGTAGACGATCGTAGTCACCTGATATCATCAGTCTTTCATCACATTTATCTACAATTATTTTAATATGCTTTTTTGCTGCAATTGCTGAAGCACTTCTTATAACATCATCAAATACTTGAACCAAATTCACGGGTTCCCTATCAACCATAAAATCAGGATTTTGCATTTTTGATAATAACAATAGGTCGCCTACCAAGCGTTCCATACTTTGACATTCTGATAGCATCCTATCATAATACTGAACTCGTTTTTCCTCTTCCTGAACCACACCATCAACTAAAGTCTCTGTATATGCTCTTATTACTGTTATAGGTGTGCGAAGTTCATGGGATACATTGGCAAAAAAGTCTTGCCTCATCTGCTCCAGCCTTTTTCTCTCTATATCATTTTCCAAAAGTTTTTCCGAAAGAATATCTATAGCCTTAGAGAGATCACCAATTTCATCATTTCTACTTATCCCTGTCTTACAGTTATAATCACCACGGGCTAATTTCAAAGCTGTAACTCGCATTTTTGATATAGGAAGAGCCAACTCTGTTGCAAACAGAATTACTATAATAAATGATATAGCCAGTGCTATTAAACTACTGGTTATTATCAAATACAGACTATTATATATTATATCCTTTTGCTCTGCAACTTTTGACATCAGAAGCAAAGCACCTACGACTTCTTGATTTAATCCATATATGGGCACTGCCATATTTATCATTTGAACTTCATATATTTTATCATAGTCATTTCGTACTTCAATCTTATTTTGAAATGCACTATTGACCAATTCCAAATAATCCTCTAGATGGATAATCTCCTCATATGAAGTAGTTTCCATCCTTTCATCCATAGGATTATCTGCATAAGGATTGGCTATAGTCCATATATCCATTTCATTAATTTCCTGAAGTATACTATGATATTCAAAAAACTTGTCGTATTTTTGGTAGTATATAAATTCTGTCATTTTAGATGAAATTGTTGTAGCCTGTCTTTGCAATTGCTCACGATGATTATCCATGGTTGTATCTTCGTATAACTTCATAAAGATTAAGCAAATCAATATTGCAGTTACTAAAAGCATTATTGCATAGTTTATGTATAGTTTGAAGAAAAGCCGGTTATAAATTTTTACATTGTTATTCTTATTTTTATTCATAGTACTAACCATGCTTTCATCGTACCTCACAATTTCTTACTCGTATTTCTTTATATGTGAATTAATCCAATATCTCGAATTTATATCCTACACCCCAAATTGTCTTAATAGTCCAATGAGGGTGTTCAACCTTATCTAATTTTGCACGAAGTCTTTTAATATGGGAATCCACTGTTCTACTATCACCATAGTAATCATATCCCCAAAGACTATCAAGTAAATTATCCCTGGTAAATACTTTGTTTGGATTACTTGCCAGGGTCCACATGGTCTCAATCTCTTTCTTAGTAAGTGTAATCTTATGTTCACCTATGTATAATGTATACTCATCAAGATTAATCTTGAGATCTTTTATAGTTAGAACATTTTTTGATGAATTATCTTTATTTGAATTGGTCATTCTACGGAGAACTGCCCGTACTCTTGCCATTACTTCCCTTGGACTAAATGGTTTAACAATATAATCATCAGCCCCTATATCTAGCCCCATAATCTTATCGAAATCCTCGCCACGGGCTGTTATTAATATTACTGGAACATTAGACTGACTTCTAATCTTCCTACATACCTCATAACCATCCTCTTTTGGCATCATTACATCTAGTAATACGACCTCAGGATTGTATTGGGTGAACAATTTATATGCTTCTTCGCCATCTTCAGCAACTACAGGTTCAAAGCCTTCCATCCTGGAATATGTAGATAAAACATCCGTAATGTCTCGATTATCATCTGCAATTAATATATGTTGCATTATTTATTCCCCCTTCACAGTTCCTAAATCAATATTCTCACACGCATCTTATTAGACGATGATTATTGGTTATTGGTTTCATTGAATATAACTATTTAAATATTTTATAACCGTGCTTTAATTCATCAACTATCATATCACAGAAATTACCAAAATTATATAACATAAAGCACCAAAACCATCATAGAGTATATATATTCTACATAAACTATGCAATTACTTCCTTTTACATTATATTATATAAGCCGCAATAAAAACAAGGGCTCTGAGACAGATTTTTATTTTCTGTCAATACTAGAGTAATTAACATTGATATTACTATTACTTTTTAACATTATGACACTTTTCTGACAAAAAGGACTGATATAATAGAAATTGAATATAGGATGTGACAATGTGATATCCATAATTTGGAGGAAGAGCCTTGAAAAATAAGATTATTTCAAAATTAATTATTACTTTTGGCTTACTTCTTTTCATTACTTTGCTCACTCAGTTTATAACACCCATTGGCGTGATTGCTCAAGCAGCTGAAGTTACGCAATCACCTAGTATTGATAAGGAGAAAAATAATTACAGACTAAATCTGAAGAATATTACAATTGTAAAAGGAAAAACATTTTCATTAAAAGTTTATTATTTAAAGGATACATCTAANGTAAGCTTTAAATCCAGTAATCCTGAGATAGTATCCATCAGCGATGATGGTACTCTCACAGCCAATGCCGTGGGAAGTGCAAGTATTACTGCCACCGTAGTAGATGATACTGGTTCTTATGATTTAACATGTGATATTACTGTTGGACCTCCAGCATTCAGTGTTAAATTAACAAAATCCCGTATTATCTTAGAAGTTGATAAGATAGACCTATTAAAAGTTATATTAAAGCCTAGCAACACTGCAGAAACTGCCCGCTTTTCCAGCTATAACGATGAGATTGTTTCTGTTAGTAGTGGTGGACGGGTTACTGCTAAAAAGCCAGGTCTAACTTATGTTTTTGCTGAAATTGATGCGGTTAATCCCGATGGTCAACGAAAATTTACTAAATGTACAGTTATCGTAACCACAGAAGAAGATGCACCATTACTGGAGAATTTCTTTAATGAGCACCCAGAACTTAATCTTATTTCAGAGTTGGATTTAACATTAGCCTTGGAGGAGTTCTTTAATAACTTATATGATCCAGCTAATCCAGAAGAGGATCCCTTAGTTGAAGCCTTGTATCAATTTTTAAATGAAATGTTTAATTTAGACGAACTACAAAAGACTTTTGAGCAAAATAAAGTCGCTCAGATACCCATAAATCAGATTGATGTAATTGCCAAGGGTATAAGATATGTTAAAACTTCATATAAATAATGCAGAAAGGCGGGTTGACTATGAAGTTTAAATTTGCACACAATAATATTAATGTCTTAGATCTTGAAAAATCTATGGCTTTTTATGAGGAAGCCTTGGGTTTGAAAGAAACTAGAAGAATAACCCCTGATAGTGGTGAATTTATCATAGTTTATCTTGGAGATGGCATATCTGAACATCTACTGGAATTAACTTGGCTTAGGGACTGGGATCGCCCCTATAATCTCGGTGATAACGAATTCCATCTAGCATTTACGGTGGATGATTATGATGCAGCTTATAAAAAACATAAAGAAATGGGCTGTATCTGTTATGAAAACAAGGATATGGGCATCTATTTTATTAATGATCCTGATGGATACTGGCTAGAGGTTATTCCACAAAACAGATAACAAATCAAACTCCTATAAGGGTAGCTAATTAATTGTTATTTACCTTTATGGGAGTTTTATGATTTTAATATTGNTATTATCTAGGGTATACCCTCTATTAAGTTATACAACCTTTTTTATACACAGATGACGGTAAGCACTATCATTCATAAGATCTATGATTTCATTAGTATCTATATTCCGGACAATTGGCCTTAGGGTATTATTGGCATTAGTTTTCATAACGATAGCATTGGTACCATCACTTAATTCCACTAAACCGCCCTCAGGATATATGGTTATACACTTCCCAAATTTCTTTATGATATCGATTTCATATTTTGTATTACCATCCCCCATAAGATACTCATAAACTTCAAAAGGGGAAAAAGCAGGGCGATAAACTCTATCAGTAGTCATGGCATCATATGTGTCGGCAACGGCAATTATCTTTCCAAAGCTGGAAATCTCATCCCTCTTTAAGCCAAAGGGATAGCCTGTACCATCACATCTTTCATGGTGCTGCAATACACCTGCCTTGGTATTACCGTCTATCTCTAAGATCTCTNTTATCATATTGTATCCATGTTCGGGATGTTTTTTTATACAATCATATTCCTCTTTAGTTAGTTTACCAGGTTTATCCAATATCTCTTTGGGAATGCTATTCTTTCCAATATCATGTAAAATACCTGAAGTACCCAGATTAATCAGCTCGCCCCTTGTATACTTCATCTTCACTCCCATACTTATAGACAAGATACCAACATTGATACAATGGGAGTATGTATAATCATGGTGATTTTGCAATTGATGCATATGCAATAGAACGTCTTTTTTTTCTATAATACTATCTACTATATTTTCTATAATTGGTTGCATCTCTGTAAAATTACCATTGTCTTTTATGATATTCTCCAAAGTAATTATAGCCTCTATCCTAAGCTGCTCATCAATAACATCTTTAATTTCTATACCCTCAGATATCTTGTCTTCAATATATAAACCAACAAAGCCCAATTCTTTTAATCTATTTAGAATTCCTTCAGATAATTTTACATGTTCTTTTACTAATATCGTTCCCAGATTACTGTATATTGGTTTTGCTAAATAGGAACCCCTTTTCACCCTATCTATTGAAACAAATCGCATAAAATCAGTCCTCCAGTTAGAATATTTGTCCGATTTGCAGCTATTAAATTAAGCTCAATCTTCCCAATAAATATAGCAGATTAAGAGCTGTAATCCGCCTATTTCATATATTGTAGCATATTTTGTAGAATTTTAGTAGTTAAATTTACAATTATAAGGTATGAATTATGACCATTTATGGCAATTTAATAATTATTTTGTAGAAAAAACGGATGATAACATTATTATCTTTAATGTTATCATCCACTTTATTATTTATACCCTCTTCCTTAGCCAGTACTTAAAATTTTCTTAAAGACTGGCATAGGTAAAATCATATTATATTTTAGTTATATCAACCACAGATAAGTCCTGCTGTTTGCCATTCTCAAGACAGGTTAGCAAAGCAATGGCCGTATCTAAAGATGTGAAGCAGGTTACTCCTGTTTCTGTAGAAATCCGGCGGATCAGAAATCCGTCTCTGGTTTTTACACGCCCGCGGGTAGGGGTATTGATAACTAAATCTAATTTATGCTCCATGAAAAGATCCATTATATTAGGAGCTTCTTGATCTATCTTCCGTACACTTATTGCAGGAACCCCATTGTTGTTCAGAAAATCTGCCGTACCATTTGTAGAGTATATGGTATATCCCAAATTATGAAATCTTCTTGCTATTCCTAGGGCCTCATTTTTATCCTGATCATTGACAGTTATTATCATTTTCTTATGTTTTGGTAGATTTACACCGGCTCCTAAGAAGGCTTTATATAAGGCTTCATGGAAGGTTTTAGCCAAGCCTAAACATTCTCCAGTGGATTTCATCTCTGGCCCCAGACTAGGTTCTGCCCCCCTTAACTTCTCAAAAGAGAATACAGGCATCTTAACAGCATAATAGTCTGACTCAGGCCATATACCTGGAGTATATCCCAGGTCCTTAATCTTTTCTCCTAAGATTACCTTAGTTGCTATATCTACAATAGGAATTCCAGTAACCTTACTGATATAAGGTACAGTACGGCTGGCCCTTGGGTTAACTTCTATTACATAAACCTTATCATTGTAAACAATGAATTGGATATTAATTAAGCCAATTACATGTAGTGATTGTGCTAGTTTTTTAGTGTATTGGACAATATCTTCTTTAGCTTTCTCACTGATACTGATAGTAGGATATACGGATATACTATCACCAGAGTGTATTCCAGCCCTCTCAATATGTTCCATAATCCCTGGTATCAAAATGTCCTCACCATCACATACAGCATCAACTTCTACTTCTTTACCCATAAGATATTTGTCTATCAGTATTGGATGCTCCTGTACAGTCATATTTATAATCTTCATAAATTCTATTATATCGTCATCACATATGGCAATCTGCATCCCCTGGCCGCCAAGAACATAGGAAGGCCGTACTAGTACAGGATAGCCCAGCTCATTGGCTGCTGTCAGTGCTTCTTCTGTTGTAAATACAGTCTTGCCAGCTGGTCTAAGGATACCGCATTTTTCTAAAGTGGCATCAAACAGCTTACGGTCTTCAGCTGCATCCACATCTTCAGCGGAAGTCCCCANAATTGGTACCCCCATCTTCATTAGGCTTTCTGTTAACTTTATTGCAGTCTGACCACCAAATTGTACAACTGCCCCATCAGGTTGTTCTAAATCAACTATATTTTCCACATCCTCGGCAGTCAAGGGCTCAAAATATAGTTTATCTGCAATATCAAAATCTGTACTAACAGTTTCAGGATTGTTATTTACTATAATAGTCTCACAGCCACTCTCAGATAAAGCCCATACGCTATGGACTGAACAGTAATCAAATTCAATTCCTTGTCCTATTCTAATTGGGCCTGATCCCAATACCATAATCTTCTTTTTCTTTTCTTTAGAATTGTCAGCCTTTACTTCATTGTGGCTTCCAAAACACGAATAATAATAAGGTGTCTCTCCATCGAACTCTGCCGCACAGGTGTCAACTGTTTTATAGGCTGCCACAATTCCATATGACTTTCTCATCTTCTTAATATCCTCAGGCTTTTGGCCTGTAAGCTCTGCTATTACACTATCAGGATATCCCAGGCGTTTTGCATCTAGTAGCAGTTCCCTATTTAAAGGTTCTGTGGATAATCTTTTTTCCATTTCTACTAGAATTGCTATCTTGTCTATAAACCAAGGATCTATTTTAGTTATACTCTTGATTTCTTCAAAAGAAATACCTCGCCTAAGGGCTTCTGCTATGGTAAAGAGTCTTCTATCATCAACTAGATGTAGGGCCCCATGAATTTCCTCTGTAGTCATCTCACTATAATCACCATATCTCAGGCTATAGATGTTCTGCTCCAATGAACGAAGCGCCTTCATCAAAGCCCCTTCAAAGCTAGTACTGATACTCATTACTTCTCCAGTGGCTTTCATTTGTGTTGTTAAAGTTCTATTGGCTGTCAGGAATTTATCAAAAGGCCATTTAGGTATTTTAACTACCACATAGTCTAAGGCTGGCTCATAACTGGCATATGTTTTCTTTGTCACAGCATTCTCAATTTCATCTAAATTATATCCTAAAGCTATTTTGGCAGCTACCTTAGCAATAGGATAACCAGTGGCTTTTGAGGCTAAAGCTGAAGATCTACTCACCCTAGGATTAACTTCAATTACACAATATTCAAAGGAGTGGGGGTGAAGAGCAAATTGCACATTACATCCACCGGTAATATCTAGTTCAGTTACAATATTAAAGGCAGCATCCTTTAGCATCTCATTTTCCCTAACTGATAAAGTTTGGCTAGGAGCTACAACAATACTGTCACCGGTATGAACTCCTACAGGATCAAGATTTTCCATATTACATACACAGATACAAGTGCCATTGCTATCTCTTATAACTTCATATTCAATCTCTTTCCAACCGGCTATACAACGCTCAATTAAACACTGACCTACTCGGCTTAGGCGTAAACCATTGGAACAAATATCTATTAATTCAGCTTTGCTATGGGCAATACCGCCTCCAGTACCCCCTAGGGTATATGCTGGCCTTACCACCACCGGATAGCCTATAGTCTCTGCAAAGGCTATAGCAGCCTCTACGGAATTAACAACTTCACTGGGGGCACAAGGTTCACCGATTTTATCCATGGTCTCTTTAAACGCTAACCTATCCTCTGCTTTTTTTATTGTTTCTGANGTAGTTCCAATTAGCCTAACTNCTTGTTCCTGTAGAAAACCTGATTCATCCAATTCCATAGCTATGTTTAATGCTGCTTGACCTCCCAGGGTAGGAAGTAGGCAGTCAGGTTTTTCTTTAAGGATTATTCTCTTAACAAAATCTATAGTCAAAGGCTCTATATATACACAGTCAGCTATATTTTTATCAGTCATGATGGTTGCTGGATTAGAATTAACCAATACTACGCTAACCCCTTCTTCTTTAAGGGAACGACATGCCTGTGTACCAGCATAATCAAATTCGGCAGCCTGACCTATAATAATAGGACCTGATCCAATTACTAAGACTTTTTCAATATCATTAAATTTAGGCAATTTGATTCACCTCCATCATATTAATAAACTCATCATATAAGTTTCCATTAACCGATTTTTTACCAACCTTAGGATTGAATTGTACAGAAAAGGCATTGGTGCCAAGATAATGCAGACCTTCCACTGTTCCATCATTAATGTTTGTAAAATTAATCTCAGCCACATGAGCTTTTATACTATTCGCATTTACTACATATCTATGATTTTGGTTTGTTAGCTCTACCTTACCATTTTTAACATTCTTAACTGGATAATTCATACCATAGTGTCCATTTGCCATCTTAGAAGTGTTAAAACCATTGGCAAGAGCAAGAACAAGATGCCCCAAGCCTATTCCAAAAATCGGTATCCTGCTTTCCACTAGCTTCTTAACCTCATCTATAATATCTTTACACTCCTTTGGATCCCCTGGACCGTTAGTAAGTACAATTCCCTCTGGCTTACTGTTTATAATATCTTCTGCTTTTGTAAAGGCAGGATATACGGTAACTGCACATCCTCTATCTAGTAAAGCTGCTTCAATGCTCTTTCTCATGCCAAGATCCAATACCGCAACCGTATAATTCTTACTTGATTTTCCTGAAGGGGTAATTGTCCTTACCTCTTGGCATGTTGCTCTTTCTACTGCCCTAACTATTTTATATTGTTTAATTTTTGGAATGATTTCGTCTAAATTATAATTCTCATTGGTAGTAATCATTCCATTCATAATACCCTTACTTCTTACAAGTTTCACCAAAGCCCTTGTATCTATTCCTGATATACCTGGAATATCATTCCTTTCTAAAAAGCTTTGTATACTTTCTTGACTACGAAAATTACTTGGCATACGAGATAATTCTCTTACTATAAATCCATCTACCCAGGGTTTCTCTGATTCCATGTCTTCATAGCAAATTCCATAGTTACCGATAAGGGGATATGTCATTACAACACTTTGCCCCACATAAGAAGGGTCTGTTAATACTTCCATATACCCTGCCATGGCAGTATTAAATACAATCTCGCTTATAACTTCTCGCGCAGAACCAATACTTTCTCCAGTAAAAACGCTGCCATCTTCTAGTATTAAGAATGCTTTCACTATGCCTCACCATTTCCTTTCTTGTTGCCATTTTAAAAAGGGTGCCATATCTAATTAGAATTTATTCATTGTTGGTAATAATTATAAATATATATGCATATTTATGCATTGATTGTTTCAGATGAGTTTATCATATCTAAGGAAAAATTACAAGAGTTATAATTAAAATTTCCAATTATCACATATTAAATTTTTTAACATAAATTATTACATAGAGTAATGAAGATATGAGGTAGATTAATGTATCAAGTAAAGCCCTTGGAAACATATAAAAAGTATAGCGAAAAAATGCGAATATACCCTGCGCAGATGGATACTCAATCTTTTGGTAATCTACAGGTACGTGCCACCTCAGATAGATTTGCTCCTATTGAAAATGCATTGGTTACCATATCCTCTTCTGATGACCCTAGCAATATTATTGAACAGTTTGCTACCAATGAATCTGGATTATCTCCACTGATATCCCTCCCTACTCCGCCTATTGAATATAGTCTGGAACCCGCCTCACCTCGCCCTTATGCCACTTACAATATAATTATTTCAGCTCCTGGTTATGAAACTGAGTTAATTGAGAATTCTGAGGTATTACCAGATTCTATAGCCTTACAAAATAGTATTTTATTACCATCGCTGGAGGAAGGAGAATTAATTTTTAACATTTCCCCCCATACCCTTTATTATGAATATCCCCCTAAAATAC
>JGI24708J26588_10000542_pt1 | contig 30665 bp, 36 predicted proteins | sample BioPla1DNA2_FD_26588 | JGI IMG/M metagenome (IMG submission 26588) | reverse complement strand
TTCTTTATATCCGGAGAGAGTTGGTATCACACTGCTGCTCCCGAAGTTCGGCCGGTGACGATTTCCAATCCAGTTCCCCAGGTTTTACAGCGGCAAAGGATCCTGTCACCTACAGTTGTCAAAGAGGAGAACACTATTCGTTTAACCAGACCATCACTGACTATGCCATAAAGGGGAGAGAATATGCGGCTNTTGGTCACTTGGACAGATCTTAGGGAAAAAGACTTAGAACATATCGCAGCAGAAACCGGGGCCGATGTTTTGCAGGGATTTGAAACAGAGGAAGCACTTAATCTGGCTCGGGAAGCAGATGTGATTCTGGGAGGATTTATGTCGCCGGAGGTATTGGCTAAGGCTGTTAACTGCCGCTGGCTGCAGTCACCTTATGCCGGAGTAGAAAGGATCCTGGCGGCTAAATGGGGGAACCCCGAGATGATCCTCACCAACGGCCGGGGCATTTTCGGTCCGAACATCAGCGAGCATGTCCTTGGCCTCATCCTCAGCTTTAACCGAGGACTCCACCTGGCCCGGGACAATCAGAACCGAAAAATTTGGGAGCCGCGTCTGCCCTTGCCTTTCCAGGAACTGACCGGTGCAACTGCAGGCATATTAGGTTTCGGCGATATCGGGCGCCATGTTGCCAAAAGGCTGGCAGCTTTTGACTGCCGGGTTTTGGGTTTTCGCCAGCATCCCTCAGCAGGGGAAGAAGGGCAAGGTGTTTACGCAATTGATCGCCTGCCGGAGTTTCTGGGCAGCCTTGATTACCTAATCTGTGCCCTGCCGGAAACGGAGAAGACTGTCGGTTTTTTAAACAAAAACCTCTTGCGGCTTCTCCCCAAACATGCCATCATTGTCAATGTGGGCAGAGGAAGCCTGATTCCTGCCGCAGACTTAGTCCAGGCCCTTGAGGAGGGGTGGATTGCAGGGGCCGCGTTAGATGTCACATCCCCTGAACCGCTGCCTGTTGACAGTCCGCTCTGGGCGATGCCTAATGTGATTATTACCCCGCACAACAGCGGTTTTACAGCCTTTTTCAAGCAGCGCGCACTGCAGATTTTCTTCACGAACTGGCAGCATTTTAGCGAGACAGGCAGCCCCCGCATGAATCTGGTGGATCCGTCTCTCGGCTATTAAGAAAAAAGCACCTTCCAAAGAAGGTGCAAAGCTTATGAGGCCGAACTCTCTGTAGAGTTACCAGCATCTTTCTTACTATCGTTAATATAAAAGCCGGAACCCTTGAAGATAATGCCGACGGACTTGCTGATCAGGCGCTGAACAGGCCCGTCACAGGTTGGACAATGGGTAAGGGGATTATCCTTTATGCTTTGGTTCTGTTCAAAATGACCGCAGTTGGCACATCTGTATTCATAAATAGGCATCTGGCATCCCTCCTTTCCGACAACTAAGAATCATTTTACAGCTTGTGGTGCATGAGTGCAACCTGATTTGGGAATTTTGAGTGAGGAGTCAAGAAAATGAAAAGGTATGCAATTATTTTCATTCTAATTATGTTAGTCTTTACTGGCTTCAGTCATGCCAAGGGTTTAAAAGGAACAATTCAGTTAGATTTGAGCCAGCCGCCGCAAGCGGAAGAGCAGGATCCCGTTTTGGAAAAGTACACGGAGATTATGGGCGAAATCTCCATTACAGACCAGGCCTATGAAGTGGTGGAGAACATCAGAACAACGGTAGAAGATGTCGAGAGCATTGCCATGGATGTGGAAGTATCGGAAATTCGGGGTCAGCGCATTGAAAGGATGTTCTTTCACCTTCAGGGGAGTATGGAAAGCAAGGTGGTCCGGGTAGAGTTCAAGGAGCCTAGTGAACTGAGGGGCTATATCCTGGTGGCGGATCAGGAAAAGATGGAATCCCGCATGTACCAGCCGATTAACAACCAGATTGCTGTGCGCGGGCTGGAAGATGCCAGCAAAGAAGTTCTCTCCACTTTGAGCATCTCCGATCTGGACACTTTCTTTGACTTTTCCCAGTACTCTGTAGAAGTGCTGGAGGTTGTGGAAGAAGACGGCGTCCAAGACTATTTGCTAGAGGTTGACGCCCTCGACGAAATATTGCAGGTACGGGTGAAAAGTGACAGCTGGTTTCCCCATGAAATATCAGTCTACGAAGGTGACGTTTTTGTCGGCACCATGACCATCTCTAACGTAGTGTTCAACCCGGAGCTGGACAAGGAAGAGTTGACAAAGCTGCCTGAGGCGAAGGAAGTACGAATGTAAGGGAGTGGTGATCATTGCAGGCTGGATCCCGCATTCTTCTCATTATTTGCACAATAGGGATCATAGCTCTCGCTTCCGTAACTCAAGTTTGGGCTTTCGAAGCTGAAGAAACGCCCTTCGGGTTCGGGTCAGAGGGCTGGCAGGCGGGGTTGGGGTTAAGCCAGGAAACCATACGTTCCCTTGGTTTGTTCGGGTACGAAAAAACAGGTGTAGGAGGTTACCTTACACTTCCGGGACCGGCGGAGGAGCCCTCAAGCTGGTTTGCTGGGCACAAGCAGGTTTTTATGGGCAATATCGGCTACAGGCTGGAGCTTTTTGCAGGAAATACCAAACGGCCGATTTTTTCTACGTTTATGACATCTAGCGATCCCCATGTGGGGGCCTACGGCGAGGTTAGCCGTATGTACGGGGAAGTGGGCCACGGCCTGTCAGGCACGGCCCAGGTGTTTGTCAACGAACTGGGGCAGTTCGAATACAGCATCAGCCCTTATATTCAGCTGACGCGGCAGGGTATCTGGCGTTTTTCCCTTTCTCTGGGCAGCGCTATCGGACTGGGCATGTCCTATGCCGAGTCTTCGGAACGAATCATGCTCGACATTATGCTGGTGAATGAAGGTTTGAGCTTTCACGTTCTCTTCTCCTTGACAGAACTCCCTGTCAAACTGGGCGTGGGTATGACCCGCGACCAGATGCAGGCCTTTGTTCGCTATCAGTTTTAGTCTAAAGCAGTGAGGGCCTATGGCCCTCGCTGATCGCGTTATGGGGGGGATTTTGGTGCACGTTGTTTTGGTGGAACCGGAGATTCCGGCCAATACAGGTAACATTGCCCGCCTTTGCGTAGCCACAGGAACTGTACTTCATCTCATTCGGCCCCTGGGCTTTTTTCTTAGCGATCCCAGATTGAAGCGGGCGGGATTGGATTATTGGGAACATTTACAGCTGCATACTTACCATTCCTTTGACGAGTTTCTTCAGAAAGTGGAACCCCGGCGCCTGTTCTTTGTGGAAACGGGGGGAACTCAGCTCTACTGTGAGGTGAACTACCGCAGCGATGACTGCCTGGTTTTCGGCAGCGAAACCAAGGGACTGGCCCCGCAGCTTCTCGAAGCCTATAAGGACTATGTGGTGACCCTGCCCCAAAGGGATGTAAGATCCCTCAATTTGTCAAATACTGTTGCTATAGTGGTTTATGAGGCTTGGCGCCAGTTGAATTTTGCCGGGGTGAAAAGTTTCTCCTAGGCAGGATTCCTTCTGTTGGACAAGAATACATAGAGACGATGCACTGCTAAATTCACGGGTCCCCGTGCAATACCAGGCCGTTGGTGGCGCACGGGTTATTATTTGGCCCGGGTTTTAGCGTGTTTTGTGGTGGAAAGCACAAGCAAAATAAAAGAGTGTGAGGTGATTTGATACATGCGACAAGTGCGATCGTTTTTCGGAGGCATTTATCCGAAGGACGTCAAGCAAAGTACTGCAGGTACTCCCATTCAAACTTTATCTGCCCCGGAGACAGTAGTGGTGCCTCTCTTGCAGCATATCGGAGAGGAGGCAAAACCTGTCGTGGCCAAGGGCGATGAAGTGCTGAAGGGACAGCTGCTTGCTGAAGCTGACGGCGCAGCAGGCGCCCCAGTACACTCGCCAGTATCAGGAAAGGTGTTAGCTATTGAGCCGCGGCCTCATCCATCGGGCCACTCTATTACCGCTATTGTAATAGAGAATGACGGAAACGATACTTGGGCAGAAAGGATCACCCATCCTGACCCGGTGCAGCTTGACGCTGAGACTATTTTAAAGCGCATTAGCGAAGCAGGGGTTGTCGGCATGGGCGGGGCAGGCTTTCCTACAGCCGCCAAATTGACTCTGCCAAAGGGAATTACTCTTGAATATTTGATTATTAACGGTTGTGAATGTGAGCCTTACTTCACAACTGACCAGCGGCTCATGGTTGAGTACCCAGAGGATATCATCCTAGGTGCGAAGCTGATGGCGAAAGCCTCGGGCGCTCGAAAGATCGTGATCGCGATCGAGGACAATAAGCCCGATGCCTATGCTTCTCTAAAAGAACATGCAGGGTCGATTGAGATCGTCCTCGTGCCGACAAGATATCCTGCGGGCGGGGAGAAACAGCTGATTCAGCAGATTACGGGCCGGGAAGTCCCCAGCGGCGGCTTGCCCCATCAGGCGGGGGCAGTTGTGCAGAACGTGGCAACCGCCCGGGCTGTTGCTTTGGCTGTGCGGGATGGCGAACCCTCTATTGCCAGGGTGATTACAGTCACTGGAACACCAATTGCTGAACCGAAAAACTTCCTGGTTCCCATTGGGACTCCACTGGCAGATGTAATCGAAGCAGCCGGCGGCTTTACTGTAAAACCGGGTAAAGTTGTAGTTAGTGGAGCTATGATGGGCGAGGCCCAGTTTAGTCTGGATGTGCCGATTACCAAGACTATAGGCGGTGTGGCGGCTTTCACCGAAGAGGAGAGCGCGACCCCTGATTCAACGCCTTGTATTAAGTGCGCCCGCTGTGTGGACGTTTGTCCTGCCAGGCTCCTTCCTTTGAAGCTGGAAGCCTTCGGCATGAACGAGCGTTTTGACGAGGCCCGTGAATACGGGGCTTTAGACTGCATTGAGTGCGGTGCCTGCAATTACATCTGTCCTGCAAAACGCCCATTGCTGCAGTATATCCGTTTTGCCAAACTGGAAATAATCGCTAGAGATCAACAGCCAAGTTAAAGGAGGGTGGGGCAATGGATGATTTAAAACTGATTGTTTCGCCGTCTCCCCATATTCGGGACACAGAAACAACTGATAAAATGATGTTTGGGGTTCTGATTGCTTTGCTGCCCGTTCTGGCAGCATCGATCTATTTCTTTAGATGGGATGCTGTGCGTCTGGTCCTGTTATCGGCCGGGGCGGCCATTGCAACCGAGGCCATTTTCCAGCGTCTGCGCAAGCAGCCGATCCGGGTCGGTGACGGAAGTGCTCTGGTTACAGGGGTACTTTTGGGCTTGATTGTGCCGCCTAGCTTGCCTAGCTGGATGGTGATTCTCGGCGCAGTCTTCGCGATTGCCATCGGTAAGCAGGTTTTTGGCGGACTCGGCCAGAATCCATTTAACCCGGCGTTGGTGGGAAGGGCGATTCTGTCCGTCTCGTTTGCTGCTGCCATGACGACCTGGACTGCACCCTTAGATGGTGTTACTGCAGCCACACCACTTCTGAGGGGAAGTGCCAATATACCTGATCTGTTTTTTGGTACGGTGGCCGGCTCCCTCGGTGAGACTTCGGCCTTAGCCATTTTGCTCGGGGGTATTTATCTTTTCTACAAGGGATACTTAGATTATCGGATTCCTGTCGGCATCTTTGCTTCCGTAACAATCCTTTCGCTCGTGGCAGGTCAAAGCGTGCCTTTCCATCTGCTCGCGGGAAGCTTGCTCTTCGGTGCGATTTTTATGGCCACCGATCCGGTCACAACGCCCATCACTAAGGCAGGGCGCTGGGTATTCGGCATCGGCGTAGGTCTAATTGTTATGCTGATTCGAATCTGGGGAAGCTATCCAGAGGGAGTTACCTTTGCTATTTTGCTCATGAATGCAGCAACCCCGCTGATTAATCGCTGGACTCGTCCTAGAATCTACGGACAAGGGGTGAAGACAAGTGAATGAATCCCTTAGAATGGTTGTTGTTCTTGCAGTAATTGCCATGGTTTCTGCCGGTATTTTATCTNTGGTNTACGGCACAACAAGTGTTATAATAGAAGAGAACCAGGCCCGGGCCTTAGAGAGTTCAGTCTTTGAGGTACTGCCCGGCACAACCAGGGTGGAGATCCTCCGCAGAAACCCTGATGAACTCGGTGTCGACGACCCTAGAGAAATGCGGGAAGAGGAGCAAAAAACAACCTTGATCTATCAAGGTCTTGACGACCAGGATCGGATTTTAGGCTATGCCTTTGTAGGCGAAGCCAACGGCTATGGCGGTGTGATCAGGGTTTTGGTGGGTGTAGCTGAAGACACAGATGCAATTCTCAGTATCAAGGTGCTCTCCCATACCGAAACGCCAGGTCTTGGCGATCGTATTGAAGGCGAGGACTTTAGAGGCCGTTTTGTAGGCAAGACCACAGCAGACCCAATTAAGGTAGCTCAAGATATTGACGGTCTCTCTGGTGCTACCGTTTCCTCAACAGCTGTAGCTGATGCTGTTCGTGAGAGCTTTATTGAAGTTTCCGCGCTATATAGGGGAGGGGAGTAAAGATGGTTCTGTGGAAAGACTTCGTCCGCGGTTTGTGGGATGAGAATCCCACTTTTCGGCTGGTGATCGGGCTTTGTCCTACCCTGGCCGTAACGACCAGTGCCGTCAATGGGCTGTCCATGGGCTTGGCAACTGCGTTCGTTCTGATTTGTTCAAGTGCCTTGATCAGTATCTTAAAACGGATTATTCCAGACAAGGTTCGCATTCCAGCCTATATTATCGTTATCGCCACCTTTGTGACGATTGTAGATCTGGTTATGCACGCTTATATGCCGGATCTGCACAGCGTGTTGGGATTGTTTATTCCCCTCATTGTTGTAAACTGTATTGTGCTTGGACGTGCCGAAGCTTTTGCGTCAAAGAACTCTGTTATGCGCTCAGCCGTTGACGGCCTGGGCATGGGTCTTGGTTTTACCTGGGCCTTGACTTTGCTGGGTGCGATTCGCGAACTTTTGGGTTCCGGTTCCCTCTTCGGCTATTCGTTTGTGGCAGACGGAGCATCAACGCTGGGCATTATGACTTTGCCGCCCGGTGGCTTTATTACTCTCGGTATTCTCATGGCGGTTATGAACATGATTTCTGACCGACTCAAGAAAAAGGCTAGTTAGGGGGGACATCCATGACCTTATTTACCATATTGCTCAGTGCACTGTTGGTGAACAACTTTGTTTTGGTGCGGTTTTTAGGCATCTGCCCTTTCATGGGTGTTTCTAAAGATGTGGATTCAGCCATCGGCATGGGGCTGGCCACAACCTTTGTTATGGTAGTCGCTGCCGCGGTGACCTGGTTGATTCAGTGGTTTATCCTAGAGCCGCTGGGACTGCCGTTTTTACAGACGCTGTCCTTTATCCTGGTTATTGCAGCCATGGTGCAGCTGGTGGAGATGTTCCTGCATAAGACAAGTCCGGCATTATACCGGGCTATGGGAATTTTTCTGCCCTTGATTACCACAAACTGCGCGATTTTAGGCTTTGCCATTATGGGGGTGCAAAACTCCTACAGTTTTATAGAAAATGTGGTCTTTGGACTGGGCGCGGGGCTCGGATTTACCCTGGCTCTGGTTCTGATGGCCGGTATTCGGGAAGATTTGCGGTTTGCTGATATCCCTAAGCCCCTAAGAGGGGTTGGCATCGCCTTTATTATTGCCGGCTTACTGTCTCTGGCCTTTGGAGGCTTTGCCGGATTAGTCTAAGTTTGTTAGGGAGGGGTTCATTATGAGTACTACCTTAGTTTCCCTCGTCAGCATGGGCGGGTTGGCCGCTGTGTTCGCTTTTGGATTGGCTGTTGCCTCCAAGGTGTTCCACGTGGAGACTGACCCCCGAGTAGATGAGATTTTTGAAGTATTGCCCGGAGTTAACTGCGGCGCCTGCGGCTTTGCAGGCTGTTCCGCTTTTGCCGAAGGTGTAGCCACCGGCGAGGCACCGGTAAACGGCTGCCCGGTTGGCGGTGCCTCTGTTGCCAAGATGGTAGCTGCTATTATGGGCGTTGAATCTGACGGACCAAAACGCAAAGTTGCCCAGGTACTGTGCAAGGGCGGCCTAGCCGAAGCAAAACAGCGGGGCGACTATGACGGTCCTCGGGACTGCCGTATTGCCCACGCTACCCAAGGCGGCGATAAGGCCTGTTCTTACGGTTGTCTGGGCTACGGTTCCTGCGTGGCTGCCTGCCAGTTTGACGCCATGTATATGGACGAAAACGGCCTGCCTGTTGTGATTGAAGAGAATTGTACCGCCTGCGGCAAGTGTGTAGATGCCTGCCCCAGGGATATCATTATGCTGGTAGATGAGGAGCAGGGCGTGCATATTCGCTGCCGTTCACTTTTGACCGGCCGCTTTGTCCGCCAGGTCTGTTCGGTCGGCTGCATTGCCTGCCAGCGCTGCGTGAAGGTATGCCCAACCGAGGCTATTTATATGCAGGACAATCTGGCACGCATTAACTATGACAAATGCACAAACTGTCAAGCCTGTGTCGAGGTTTGTCCCATGAACACCATCGAATGGCAGGAAGGCAAGGGTCTGCTTGATAAGGCGGCTGTAAGTTAGAGGAGGATATAGGTGAGTGCGCATAGTGCAAGAAACAGACACTCTTTAGTAGTGTTCTTTGTCCTCCTTGGCTTAGGCTTGGCTACGCTGGTAGGTTATTATCAGTTTTATGTTCCCTATCTGGAGGCGCAAACCTCATCTGCGCAGCGGACCATGATCCTGATGGACACTGTAGTGGATGTACGGGTAGACGGGCGAAACTCTGAAGAACTTATTGAAGAAGTATTCGCTGTTATGGAAAACTTGGAAGGAATGCTGTCCCGTTTTATTGACGGCAGCGATGTTGCTAACATTAATGAGAGGGCTGGCCAGTGGGTGAAGGCCAGCCCTATTACCCTTGAAGTAATTGAGCTCGGTCTTGAGCTGGGGGAGCGGACTGGCGGAGTTTTTGACATTACCGTCGGAGCAGTGTTGGATCTTTGGGGTTTTGGCAGCGGACGCTACCATGTGCCCAGCGAGGAGGAAATCGCCTCTGCCCTGGACACTGTGGATTACACCAAGGTTGAGGTGGATCGATCCCAAAGTATGGTTCGCATTCCCGAGGGGACGGTACTTGATTTAGGCGGTATCGCCAAGGGATACATTATTGACGCAGGCACGCAGGTGCTGCGGGACGCCAATGTTGAACGTTCCATTGTTAACGCGGGTGGAGATATTTCAGTCATCGGCCGCCGCCCTGACAGCCTGCCCTGGCGTGTCGGTGTGCAAAATCCCGAGAAACCGTCCCAGATCCGTTGGATCTTGCCATTGGATGATGAAAGTGTAGTTACCTCAGGTGACTACCAGCGTTATTTCACCCACGATGGTGTGCGTTACCATCACATTATTGATCCCCGCACCGGCTTGCCTGCCAGGGAGCTCACCAGTGTGACCATTGTGGGGAAAGACGCCGCTACCTGCGATGCTTTATCTACCGCAGTTTTTGTGCTAGGATGGAAGGAAGGGCGTGCTCTGATTGAGAGTCTGCCCGATGTGGAAGCAATTATCGTAAGTTCCACCGATACCTGGATTTCCCCAGCATTAGCCAAGGTGGTAACGGAGTAGCGAAAGGAGTGGTCCCATGTATGATGTGGCGATCATTGGCGGAGGACCGGCCGGTCTGTCTGCCGGCATCTATGCAGCCCGGGCAAATTTGAAGACAGTAATTATTGAACGGGGTCTGTATGGCGGCCAAATGCAAAATACCCTAGATATTGAGAATTATCCTGGTTTTGAGAATATCGAAGGTCCTGAACTGTCAGAACGCTTATACAAGCAGGCCCTCCAGGTCGGGGTAGAGTGGAAGTACGGCAATGTGCAAAGCATCAGTCTAGAGGGGCAGACCAAGGTTGTCAAGCTAGAAGATGGCACGGTGGAAGCACGCAGTGTGATCATCGCCAGCGGTGCCTCCCCAAGACCCCTGGGAGTTCCCGGTGAAGCAGAGTTTACCGGCCGGGGCGTCTCCTATTGTGCAACCTGTGACGGGGCACTGTATCGGGGTGCTGAAGTGATTGTAATTGGCGGAGGAGACTCGGCCATCAAAGAAGCCATCCTCCTGACCCGCTTTGCCAGCAAGGTGACGGTTATTCACCGCCGCGATGCCCTGCGGGCCACAGGAATTCTGCAAAATAGAGCCTTTGCCAACGAGAAAATCACCTTTATGTGGGATACAGTTGTAGATAAAATTGAAGGTGACGGCAGGGTTACAGGTGTGCTGGCCCGCAATGTGAAGGACGGCTCTACTCAGGTGGTGGAGGCTAAAGGCGTCTTCATCTATGTTGGCGTGGATCCGGTGACGGATTTTCTCACGGGAAGCGAAATCCTCGATGAATGGGGATATATTCTGACCGATGAGTTTATGGCCACCGCCGTGCCTGGCGTCTATGCGGCCGGTGATGTACGGGCAGCCTCCCTGCGGCAGATCGTTTCGGCCGCAGCCGACGGTGCCGAAGCGGCTATGAAGGTCTATGAATATTTAGAAACATTATGAGTACTATCTAGAATACTTTTTCCCTCCCCGGCCTATACTAAGTCCAATAGGCTGAGGGAGGGATTTTTATGTGCTCTGCCTGGAAACAGAGGCTCACGCCCTGTCTCTTGTTAGTTTGCCTGCTAGTGCTGGCTAACTGCCTGAATCTCGCAGGCGAAGCNCGCAGTTTAAGAAGGGGTATGCAGGGGGAGGACGTCNTCGCCCTCCAGGAAGTCCTGTTGGCATTAGGCTATGATCTGGCAGTAGACGGTGTTTTTGGGTCTGAGACAGAGTCGCTGATCAAGAGCATTCAACAGGCCACAGGCCTGAAGGCCGACGGTGTAGTGGGGCCTCAGACCGCAGAGACNCTCAGCCGCCTGCAGGCAAGTATTGTAACTCACACCGTGCAGACAGGCGACAATTTAACTAAGCTCGCCCGGCGTTATGATACTACTGTCAGTAATATTTCCTCCTACAATGGGCTGAAAAATCCGGATCGTCTCTTGCCCGGCCAGGTGCTGTACATTCCAACTGACAGCGTCGCAGCCCTCAGCCGGGCCGCGGATCAGCGGCTGCGCCTGGAGTGGCCGGTGAAGGGACGGGTCAGTTCCGGCTACGGCTGGCGTATTCATCCCATCTTGCAGAACAGACACTTTCACGGCGGCATTGATATAACGGCGCCGGAAGGAACTCCGGTTAAGGCTGCCGCTTCAGGCCAGGTCATCGAGGTGGGCAAGAGGGGGAATTACGGTCTGGCAGTGGTGATTGAACATTCAGGCGGTGTAACCACCTGGTACGGTCATAACTCCAAGGTACTGGTCGGGGTGGGAGACAGTGTAAAACAAGGGCAGAGCATTGCCCTTGTGGGCCAAACTGGCTTGAGTACTGGTCCCCACTTAGATTTTCGCATAAAAATAGGGGACCAGACTGTGGACCCCTTACTGTGGCTGCCGTAACCTCTTAATTAATCAGGCGACTGAGAGACTGGAGCAGATCTTCCATCGCTTCTGCGCCTCCCTCTTCGTCGTTTAGGGCCTGTTGAATGCAGGCTCTGGAATGGGTTTCAAAGATCAGCTTTGCAACTCCGCTCAGCGCAGCCCGGGCGGCTGCCACCTGAGTGAGAATATCACTGCAGGAATGTTCTTCTTCAACCATGCGCTGTAAACCCCGCACTTGCCCTTCTATCCTTTTCAAACGCTGAATCAGCTTGTCTTTCTCCATGGTTGATCAGCCCCTCCTTCGAACCGATCATACTTGGTCTGGCCCCCACTTGTCAACTCCTGCCCCGGGGGCCTATTTTTGCGCTCTCTTGTACTTTGAGCAAGGAAAATGAGCGTGGGAAGCGAAGGATACAGGGGAGGTGATGGGTATGATCGCGTGTGTACAGATGAAACTGCAGCCCCAGGACTACCGGACCGAGCAGAGTTTTACCGCCAGGATTATGCAGATTTGTGCANGCATTCGGGAACAGAGCGGAGATGAGCAGCTTCTGATTGTCTTTCCAGAGCATATCGGGACTTTTTGTATCCTCTGCAATGCTCCGGAGCGTGTGTGGTCCCAGACATCCTTTGCTCAGGCCAGCAAGGTTCTGCTGCTTCACCATGTTCCGAAAGTGGCCCATCACATGCTGATGCAACGTGTGTCTCCGGTGCGGGCTTTGTTTTTGGCCCGATCGAAGGAGCTCGAGCGCATCTATCTGTCAGCCTTTATTCAGGCTGCTCGAAAATATGAAGCCTGGATTGTGGCAGGTTCTGCGGCCCTGAGATGGGGTCAGACCAGCCGGATTTTTAACACCTCGCCTGTTATCAGTCCTACCGGCCATGTTCTCTATCGCCAGCACAAGGTGAATCTAGTTGAAATGGAGGGTAAGGGAGGGCTTGATCTTGAGCCTGCCCCCCTCAACTATGTTAGCGCGGTGCAAACCCCCTTTGGCAATCTTGGGGTGGCCATTTGCCTGGACGCCTTCCACACCGAGGTCCGGGATCGCCTCGCAGATCTGGGAACTGATATCTTCATTCAGCCTTCTGCCAACAACGGCCCCTGGAACGACTGGCAGCAGGAGGATTGGCTGCGGAGCAGTTTTGCAGCGGTGGCCAAGCACAAAGAATTTTCCCTGGCCGTCAATCCGATGCTGGTTGGACGCCTTTGGGATGTGGAATTCGAAGGCCAGTCCAGTATTATTGACCACAAAGGCTATGTGGTGAGAGCCAATACCCATACCGAAGAAGAAATTCTCTTTAGAAAAGGCCCNGTAAGCTGATTTTCCTGCCCGTGGGACTTAAAACTTCGTGATTGGCGAGTATGCACTTTACTTTGCCGGCGAGGTAATAGATGCGGGGCACATGGGCGCTCGCGGTCACTCTGCGCATAGACAGCGTAACGCTGTCCCCCAGGTAAACATCTGGCGTCTTGCTCAAGTCTACCGTGGTTAAGCCCATCCCCACCCGTCCGAGAATCGGCAGGGGACCCATAGGGTGGAACACGAAATGCTGACCTTTCAAGCCCTGGCCCAGGGCGTGCTTGATCTGGCGCAGAGGCGTAGTGAGGGGTTCTAATTCCAGACCGTGACTGTAACCTACCGGGATTACTCCAATCCTGGCAGGTTTTTTTGTGCGATACTTGCGTCCATATCCTACAGAATGACCTTTAGGCAGGGTGCGTATCTGCACGATCCGTGTCTTAAACTGCCAGGTAGTTCTGAAGTCCCATTCAGCGCCGACTGATACAGGGGACTGGCCGTAGAGGAGAGTTCCAATGCGCACCAGATCTAAATGGCTGGAGGGCAATGTTAAGAAGGCAGCGCTGTTGGCAGCGTGCCAAAGCACATCGTCACAGTCTCCCAGTGCACAGACCTCTTCTTTCAGCTTTAAGAACAGGTTCAGNTGCTGGGCAGTAAAGATTCGGTCGCCCCCGGCTGCAGGAAAGTGGGTGAAGATCCCGCCGAGCTTCAGATAGGGGCATTTTTTGATCTCTTTAACCAGGGGTACAAGTTCCTCCGGTGCTGCGCCGAGGCGCCCAAAGCCCGTGTCCACTTTAATGTGCACAGTTACCTTTTGGTTCCTGCCTTGGGCTAAGGAGCTTAAGCTCTGCACAAGTTCGGGCGAAGTGGCAGTTATATGCAGTCTGTGCCTGACAGCTAGGGGAAGCTGTTCTGGGAGGGGAGGGGAGAGTACCAGAATGGAAGTCTGGGGGGCCTGGCCAATGTCCAGGGCTTCCGTCAAGTCGCCGACGGCCAGAAGGGGCAGGCCTCGGCTTGCCAGAAATGCGGCCGTAACTGATGCGCCATGTCCGTAGGCATTCCCCTTGAGCACCGGCAGGACTGGAACCTGACTATGACGCCGGATCAAAGCAAGATTGTGTTCGAGGGCACTTAAATCTACTTCGATCCACGACGAGTACGCATTGTGCGGATTAAGTTGTGCACCGCCAGGCCCCCTCGCCATAGGATGTAGCCTCCTTGCCTGATGGGGAGATCATACTCGCCCACATAACTCTCCAGTTTCGCACCGAAACCTTCCTTAAAGCGATACAATCCGTACAGGGGGTTCTCCTCATTCAGATCTCCAGACACCCCCCGAAAGTCATAGACTCGGCAGCCCAGTCCCTTGGCCCAGCGAATCATCTCCCACTGCAGCAGGTGGGAAGCCTGCAGGTTCCTACGTTCATTGCTGGAGGCCCCGTACACATACCAGGTTCGGTGGGGTAGGCGAAAGCAAATTGCCCCTGCCAGGGGCACACCTTCGTGATAGGCCAAAAACAGCTGGGCCAGGCTGTTTTCCATCAGCTGCTCCCACATTGTCTCATAATACTCTATGGGTCGAATAGTAAAACCGTCACGGAGGGCAGTTTCTTGCAGCAGACAGTAAAAAACATTCAGCAGCTTGCTTTCCTTAACCCGCTGAACCTGAACCCCCTTGCGCTGGGCGTAGCGGATATTATAGCGGGTCTTGCTTTTCATGTTTTTCAGCAGAGTGTCAGGGGAGCGGCTAAGGTCCAGGGTCATCACGTGGCGGGGCTGCACGCCGCCAAAGTCTGGTCCGGTATCAACAAAGCGCAGGCCCCTTTGGCGCACATATTCGCTCCAGAGCGGATCCCCATCAGGAACGGCTGGATCCATCTTCCAGACTAGTGCTTTTTGCTCCTGTAACAGTTCGCTGCCGGACGCCAGCAGGGCTTCCAGCCCCTCTGCTGAGGAGTACAGGGGGCCCCGGGGTGAGTAGCCGACCTTGCCTCCCCCAGGCAGACTCTTGGTCAGAATCAGGGCGGCAGCCTGAACCTGGCCGTTTTCCAGCGCTGCCAGGGGAAAGTAATCCCAGCCAGAGCTGGCCTTTAGTTTTCCCCACTTAGTTGTCTGCAGTACATCGCCCCTGGGATGAGCGGCCACGAAATGGTCAAAAAGATCTTCCCTTTCCTTTAAGAGCTTGGTTTCCACTATCCTTCTCCTTTCCGCGCCTCTCTCAGTATATGTACTAATTACTATAACTGTCGCGTAATTATTCTTAGAAAGCGAAAGGAGGAAAGTAATGAAACCTGCAAAAATCCAGACCCTGGCCTTAGCTTTGATCTTGATTGCCTGGGCTGTATTTCCAGCTGCGGTCCAGGCCCTCGAGGCGCCCCCCGAGCTCAGCTCGATCGCCTATGCGGTCTATGATGGGGACTACGGCTATCTGGTTTTGGAAAAGAATGCTTTTCAGAAGCGCTCTATCGCCAGCATTACTAAGGTGATGACTCTGCTTGTCGCAGTGGAGCTTGTGGAAGGGGGCAAACTCTCCTTAGAAGATAAAGTGACAGCTAGCGCCCGGGCGGCCAGTCGGGACGGGACCCAGATCAATCTGAAAGCCGGAGATACCTTTACTGTGGAGGAGCTTTTGTATGCCACCGCACTCCAGTCTGCCAATGATGCGGCGGTGGCCTTAGCTGAGCATGTTGCCGGCTCAGAAGCGGATTTTACTAAACTCATGAACGCCAAGGCCCAGGAGCTTGGCCTGGCAGACACGCACTATGTGGACTGTACAGGTCTCCTCTCCATTTTCAGCAACAACTATTCCACAGCCTTTGACCAGGTCCGGCTCTTGCAGGCAGCGCTGGAACATGAACTGATCCGAACCATTTTAAAGACGCCGGAATATTTTATTGCCTCCCAGGATCGGAAGATAAAAAATTCCCACCCCCTCCTGGATCTGCCCGGGGTGGAAGGGGGCAAGACCGGGGCAACAACGCCTGCCGGCCACACCTTGATTACCGCTTGTTCCAGGCATGAAAAACGGCTGATCATCGTGGTCTTAGGCGCGCGCAGCAGGGAAGTGCGCAATGATGAGAACAAGGCTCTTTTGGAATGGGCCTTTGGCAATCTGCGCACCTTGATTTCCAGTGAGGAAGTCCTCACTTCAGTCTTAGTTCCTGACGGCGTGGATCATCAGATTCATGCGGTCTTAGCGGAAGGTTTTTCGCTGGTGGCTGTGGATGAGTCGGATCTGGAGTACGAAACAGAAGTAGAAGTTCAGCCGAATCTAAGGGCCCCCATCGATCGGGGGGACAAGGTAGGAGAGCTTGTGGTCAGCCGAGGCGGCGAAGAGTTAGTGCGCCTGGATCTGGTTGCCAGGCAAAGCACCGGTCTGGCCAGTTGGCTGCGGCGCATTTTCAACAGGATTGGCAGGCTTTTCAGGGGAGCAGGTGAATAGCTATGGGGAAAATATCTGAACGCCTGATTCAAAGAAGAATTCTGACACTGCTCATTATTATGCTGGTAGGAAGCATTTTTTTGGCGGGGCGCCTGGGCTATCTGCAGCTTTGGCAAAACGACTTTTTCCAGACGAAGGCTGTAGAACAGCGCATCCAAAAAATCCCTATTGAAGGCTTGCGGGGGACAATTTTTGACCGCAATGGGGTGCCCTTGGCCATGAGCGTAAGTGCCCACACAGTCTATGCCATTCCAGCCGAGGTTGAGGATGCACAGCGCACTGCCGCAATCTTAGCTGATATTCTGGAACTGGAAGAAGAGTTTATCCTCAGGCGCCTGACCAAGCGTTCGGCCACAGAGTGGCTGAAGAAAAAGGTGGGGGATAGGGAGGCCAGAGAGATTATTGCCCTGGATCTGCCAGGCATTGGCGTAATTCCCACCTCCACCCGGATTTACCCCTACGGTTCTGTCGCGCCTCAAGTTTTGGGCCTGGTGGGTATTGACAACCAGGGCTTGGAAGGGCTGGAGCTGTATTACGATGAGTTCTTAAGGGGCAAGCCAGGTCAGACCGTGTTTGAGCGGGATGCCCACGGCAGGGCATTGGAAGATGGTATCCGGGGCTACCTGCCCGGGGAGCGGGGTGGCGATCTGGTTCTGACCCTTGACATTTTCCTGCAGCGTATGGCGGAAGAGGAGGTGCGCCGGGCCACATTAGAAACGGGCTCCCGTTTGGGTCTGATTCTGATGATGGATCCCCAAAATGGTGAGATTCTAGCGACTGCCATCTATCCCAGCTATGATATTGAAGATTTTCAGAATTACCCGGTGGCCAACCGCAAGAATATTGCGGTGACGGATACCTACGAACCGGGCTCTACCTTTAAAGGCGTGACTGCGGCCATTGCCCTTAATGAGGGGGTTGCCTCACTCAGTTCAGGCTTTTTTGATCCAGGCTATATTCGAGTTTCGGGCTGGAATGTCCGCTGCTGGAACCGGGGCGGCCATGGCTCCCAGACCTTTGCCCAGACGATGCAAAACTCCTGCAACCCCTATTACGCTAAACTGGCCCTGGACTTAGGTCCCCAGAGGTTTTACGAAGGGCTGGTCAGCTTCAACTTGGGGTACAAAACAGGGATTGATTTTCCCGGAGAGGTTGGCGGAACGCTGCGTCCGCCGGCGGAGAGCATACCCCTGGTCACCTGGGCCAATATTGGCTTTGGGCAGGGTTTGACTGTAACTCCAATCCAGCTATTGGCTGGCTTTGGGGCAATTGCCAATGACGGCATCTATTCTGTTCCCCACTATGTGAAGGAACTGGTCACCGCAGAGGGCAGTTTCCCCCCTGATATTCCCGAGCAGAGACAGGTGGTGGGGACTGAAGCTGCCAACACAACGGCCTATGTTTTGCGAACTGCGGTAGAAATCGGTTCAGGAAAACGGGCCGAGGTGCCCGGCTATGATGTGGCGGGCAAGACAGGGACCGCCCAGCTGGTGGAGCATGGGCGCTATTCCCACTCGAAAATGGTGACCTCCTTTGCCGGATTTGCCCCTAAGGATGATCCGAAAATGGCCGCCCTTTTGGTCTTATGGGAGCCCCAGGGCGCCTTTTACGGCGGGATCATTGCCTCGCCGGTTTTTGCCCGGCTGGCCAGTAAGGCCCTGCCTTATTTGGGTGTTGAGGCCAAAGCCGCCAAGAGCAGCGGACGCAAACAGGTTGCAGTTACCGATGTGGGCAATCTGGAGGTGGAAGAGGCTGCCAGCATCTTAAAGCAAAGGGGTTTTCGGGTGGAAGTTGTGGGCCCAGGAACGAGAATTATTGGGCAGGTGCCTGCCCCTGAGGCCATGGTGGATGAAGGGAGTATGGTCTATATCTATACCGATCTTGATGAGACCCAGGTAAGTACAGAACAGCCAAGTCCTTACGGTGCCTAAATTGAGAAGGATAATCAGCCGGCAAGGAGAATAGGACAGATGAAGTTCAAAGAACAAGGAGTGGGCATATGCTTCCGTTTCTGATCATTTTTCTTCCTATTATCGGCGGCTTGGTGGTTTATACAGTAAAGATGAGTGACCGGTTCAGAGATGGATTTGTGCTGGCGGTTACTGCTGTCACCGGACTTTTGGGCCTGTCACTTTACTCATACCTGCAAAATGATACGGGGGTTGTGGTTCTAAAGTATTCTCAGATCCTCCATCCCTTCGGCGTTTCATTTCGCCTAGACTGGCTCAGTGCTGTGCTGGTGACAATTGCTTCTGTGATCTGGCTTTTAGTTACGATTTATTCTTTTGATTACATGAAAACAGCGCACAACATTAAGCGTTATCATACCTTTACCTTAATTACATTCGGGGCTACTTTAGGCACGCTGATTTCAGGCGACTTGCTCACGCTCTTCCTGTTTTTCGAGCTGATGAGTTTTGCCTCCTATGTCCTTGTTATCCAGGAGGGAGATGCCAAGGCGATGAGGGCCGGCTTTCTCTATCTGATTATGACCATAGGCGGAGGCTTGGCGCTGCTCTTTGGCATCCTCGGCGTCTACAGCCTAACCGGCACAGTAGCTTTCGCTGAAGGTGGATTTATCGCCACTAGCAGCACTTTGTCCCTGGTATCCTTCATCGGCTTTTTAATCGGCTTTGGGGTGAAGGCGGGGATGTTTCCGCTCCATGTCTGGCTGCCGGAGGCACACCCTGTGGCGCCTTCACCTGCCAGTGCACTCTTGTCTGGGATTATGTTGAAGATTGGAGCCTTCGGCCTCTTGCGCATCATCTTCAATGTCTATGAGTTCCGTTTCTTAAAGGAAGTCGGCTGGATCAATCTGCTGCTGGTGGGGGCGATTCTAACTATCCTGCTGGGATCGGTTTTTGCCATTATGCAGACCAACCTCAAACGCCGCCTGGCCTATTCTAGCGTGGCCCAGATGGGGTATGTGCTCTTAGGCATGGCGCTCCTTTCTAAGCAGGCCTTGGTTGGAGATGTTTTTCACATATTTACCCATGCCATTATGAAATCTTGCCTGTTCCTAATCGCAGGCACAATGATTCTCTTAACTGGAAAAACACAGATTCAGGACTTTAAGGGTATCGGAAGGCGCCTGCCAATCACGTTGGCCTGTTTCACCATGTGTTCTTTGTCGATGATTGGCATTCCGCCCTTTAATGGATTTTTAAGCAAGTGGCTTTTAGGTTTGGGCGCTTTAGAAGTAAATCAGCCCTTGAGCGCGGTAGTGCTTCTAATTTCCAGCCTGTTAAACGCCGTTTACTACCTGCCAATTGTGATTAACGCCTTCTTTAGGGAGGAAGAACATGACTTTTCAGGCATTAAAGAGCCCGGCTACAAGATGCTGGCGCCGGTAGTGATTCTGGCCATAGCTACAGTAATTTTTGACCTGCTGCCGTCTAATCTTCTCCTTAGTCTCTCTGAGGCCACAGCAGCAGCCCTGTTCGGCGGAAATTAGGACAAATTATTTTGGAAATAGGCGCAGTGGGGTGCCAGGGGACAGCTGGCGCAGAGGGGATTGCGAGCTTTGCAGAGAGCCCGTCCGTGTCTGATCAGCCAGTGGTGGGCATCGATCCAGTCTTCCTGGGGGATGGCCTCCATCAGCTGGAGCTCGGTTTGATAAGGATTTGATGCCTGGGCGAGGCCAAGGCGGTTGGCAACTCGAAAAACGTGGGTGTCTACGGCAATAGCCGGTATCTGGAAGGCATTGGCTAAAATCACGCTCGCGGTTTTGCGTCCCACGCCAGGCAGTTCCTCAAGCTCTTCCCGGGTTCGGGGAACTTGGCCGCCATACTTGTCCGCCAGAATCTGTGCGGTTTTGATCAGGTTGCGGGCCTTGGTCTGCCAGAGACCAGCGCTTTTGATCAGACCTGCCACCTCCTCGAAGGAGGCCTGGGCCAGGTCATGGGCGGTGGGGAAGGCAGGAAAAAGGTTCTCGGTAATGATATTTACTCTTTCATCTGTGCATTGGGCCGAGAGGATGGTGGCCACGAGAAGCTCGAAGGGGTTTTCGTGATTAAGTTCGGTAGCAGCCTCGGGGTACATGGAGCGCAGCAGGGATAATACTTCTGTCATCTTCAACTCACCTCTCGGGATCTTCAATTTCCAGTATATGAAAACCGTAGCCATTGATCACGGTGGTATCGTTGACAATGTCGATTCGATTTTGCTTCAGCCCGTAGCTGAGATGGGTATGGCCGTGAATAAAATAGCGGGGTTTGTACTTGTGAATGATGCGGGAGAAGGTCAAAAATCCCTGGTGACAGGGATCTTCGGCATCATGAATGCCGAAGGGGGGCGCGTGGGTCAGGACGATGTCAATTTTGCGTCCCAGCAAAAAACGCCATGCAGTCTTTTTCCAGATCGCCCGCATTTGACGTTCTGTATACTGCACAGCTGACTGGTGGCCATGGTACATGGCTCCTTCAAAGCCCACCATAGTCAGGCCCTTAAACTCGATGACCCTGCCATGAACATCATGGGCGAACTCCGGAGGACTGCTGTCATAGATGGTATCATGATTACCCCTCACATAATAGAGGGGGGCGTTAAAGACCGACATAAGATAGGACAGGTACCAGGTTGGCAAATCGCCGACGGAGAGAATTGCTTCGATGTGATCAGGAAAGCGGTCGCGCCGGAAATGGTCATATAATTGTGGGTCAACGGTGTCACCAACAATCAAGAACTTCAAACTAGCTCCTCCCAACCTACCCACTAGTCCTCAGCGGGTACAATTCGATCCTTCCTCAGGCGTGCATTTTCTTCCTGGGCTACGAGGCGTTTTTTCTTGACCTCAGCCATGATCTTTTCTTCAAGAGTAATGCCTGCCAGCCGTTCTAAAAACCTTGGCGGGTGGATGGTTGTCGAATAGCGATCAGCTGCTTTGTACCAGACACCTTTAGGCCCGTCAACAGCTTCAACCTTGGCGTAATCGTCGATGAGGGTTACCCGAATTCCCCATTGGTCACCGGGGGCGATTTCCAAATAAACGGCAGATTTATCTGTGGGTCGACTCCAAGTACCTAGGTTCAACTCTTTAAGCAAGCGTCTCATCCTTTCCCTACTTAGAGTATTACACATAAGTGCGCCAAATCCTAGTTAGAATAGGGGTATCTATATGTTCACAGTGTTAATCCTATGTATCTTTTTAGGTTTGGCCTGCCCGAATTTCGCTCTGGCTGAGTCGGTGGAGGCCGATGCAATGCACTTTCCAGTGGCCGAGTGGGCCTATGAAGTGCGGGGTGAGGGCGATTATGACCCTAACCTTTCAGGAGAATTTTCCCGGGGCGAACGGGGCTATGCCTATCTGGAAGTGGCAGGCTTCGGTGTCGGACAGGAAGGCAAGTTCTTCTTTCTGGATTTGACTGTGGATGTGGCTTTGGAAACAACCGGAGGCCTGCGCCTCTTTACTCAGAAAGATGTACTGGAACTTGAGGAATGGTATCTAGATCCGCCTGCAACTACCTGGTTCTACATCTGGGTGGATATTCCCTGGTGGGCACCGGGGGGAACTTATAAAACAGTAATCACAGTCCATGACGGCGTCACAGGGCTTTCGCTGGAAGAGTCCAGGGAGATTGTGGTGAGATAATCTTCCTTGTGAAAAGGAATGCAAGGTCATCTTGTCGAATAATTAACAAGAACAAGCATACTTATCTTCAAGGAGGACTATTATGACATTACGTGGGAGGAAAAAGGGCGAGGCAGTTCCTCAAGGCGTTGTCGTTCGCCTGCCTATCTATTTTCGCTACCTGACAGAGTTGGAGTCAGCAGGAGTTGAACGCATTGCCTCAGCTCAGCTAGGTGAGGCCCTGGATTTCACCGCAGCCCAGATCCGCTCCGATTTAAGCTACTTCGGTTCCTTCGGCCAGCAGGGCTACGGTTATAATGTCTCTGAACTTTTGCAGCAGGTGAAACAGATTCTAGGCCTGCAGAGGGTGTACTCCATGGTGCTGGTGGGAGCGGGGAACTTGGGCAAGGCCATCGGCAGCTATGAAGGATTTCGTAAACAGGGTTTTGACCTGAAGGCGATTTTTGATATTGATCCCCACTTAATCGGCAATCACCATGCAGGATGTGTTATCCGTTCCTTAGACGAACTGCCCGAATACCTCAAGGAGAATCAGACTGATATTGGCATTATTGCAACCCCTAAAGAAGCGGGGCAAAGTGTCTGCGATATTTTCACAGCAGGTGGTGTTCCCAGCATCTGGAACTACTCCCCAACTAACCTGACTGTTCCCGATGAAGTGATCGTAGAGGATATGCACTTGACTGACAGCCTTTTGCGCTTGGCGTTTCGCTTGAATGAGCGGGGTTTCGGGGGGAGCAGCGAGTAGTTAGGACCAGATCATAAAAGTGGTGCGCAGGAATGTTGAAAATGGTGCATAATATCCTTACACAAACAAATGGTGAGGTGTATGTGTTGCTGCAAGGAAAGCGTATAGCTATTTTTAACATTGCCAATAAGCGCAGTATCGCCTGGGCAATAGCAAAGTCAATGGATGCCCAGGGTGCAGAACTGATTTTAGGCTACCAAAACGAGCGAACCAAGACTGCAGTGGAAGAGCTGGCCCAGGAATTGAATCACAAACCTGTGGCAGTTCTGCCCTGTGATGTTTCCGATCCTGAGCAGATCGACAGGGTACAGGCCAGCATTAGGGAGAAGGCCGGTACCATTCACGGGCTGGTACATTCCTTGGCCTTTGCGCCCCGGGAAGCGTTGCAGAATGCCTATCTCCTAACTGAGCGGGAGCATTTTCTGACCGCACTGGAAATCAGCGCCTATTCACTGGTAGCTCTATCTAGGGCTTTAAGCCCCCTCTTTGGCGATAAAGCCAGTATTATAACCCTAACGTACTATGGGTCAGAAAAGGTAATGCCTAGCTATAATGTTATGGGTGTGGCCAAAGCTGCTTTGGAAGCCAGTGTCCGCTATTTAGCCCATGACCTTGGGCCGGCAGGGGTGAGGGTGAATGCTATATCGGCAGGGCCTATCAATACTGTGGCGGCCCGGGGTGTCTCTGGATTTTTGGACATTCTGGATGTGCATGCCCAAAGGGCTCCTCTCAAGCGTACGGTTGAGGGCCGGGAAGTGGGAGATACTGCTGCCTTTCTCGCCAGTGACTTGGCCGGCGGCATTACTGGTGAAGTGATTTATGTGGATACGGGTTACAACATTATGGGATTCTAAGAAAAAAGCACCTGGCCGAGGCCGGGTGCTTTTTAGGCAGCGGTAAGACTATTTGATTAGAGCTTTGTCTAAAGCATCACGTACAGCAATGTTAAGCTGATGGGTCAATCCGGTAGCGCCGGAGATGACATCAACATAGCCAGGTTCGGCAGCCAATGCTGCTTCTTTGTATGCTTCACGGGCCATCTCCAAAGGCCAGCCGTACTCGTCGGGATCCTGGATGCTGTGATCAGGCAGTACTCTTTGGACTTTCAAGTCAACGATTTTGTCATTTTCTAAAGTGACCCAGACCACTTTGTAGTATCCGCCGTAGGAGGAGCATTCAGAACGGCCCAGGAAGGTACCGTCGAAGTATTTCTGGGCAGGCTTGTTGTCACTAGCTTTAATAAGTGCTCTTTCCGTAGCCTGGATCCAGCCTGTACTGCTGCCGGTGGCACCTGTAACGATATCTGCTTCAGCGGATTGGTTGGCTACGAATTGGGCGCCGAGGGTGCGTGCGGCTTCGCCAGCTTCTGGCCAGGGATAGCTTGACCAGTCCTTTTCTACATGCAGGTCGGTGAATTCGCGCAGAATAACTGCTGCAATCTTGCCGTCTTCAATAAAGACCTTGGACGACTGGATGCTTCTTGCCCCAGCATCGCTCCAAGCTTCGTACGTGCCGTCAATGTACGCTGCATGAGAGACTAAGGACAGTGCAAGCACCAAAATCAAACTTAAAACCAGCGAAAGTCTTTTCATATATATACCTCCACATTGTATTTGCACTAGTGAATCCATTCACCAATGCCCAAGATTAGCGTAACAAATTTCGAACAGGCCGTCAACCCTTTTTGGCCTCTGGATCCTGCTGTGCTGAGCCTCCCCAATAGGTCATGGTTGCTACCATTACAACATCATGCCCTTCCGCGATGTTTTCTTGGAACAGGTGCCGGAGGGCGGTCCAAACTTCCTCCGCACTGCCCGCGATATTGGTGTTGAGGGATGTGCTGCCGGGACTGAAATCGTAATCCAGACCATGCTCGTCCAAGAACTTAGTAGGGAGCCCCTGCAAACTGGTGACTTCTTCCTGCCCCACAGGGTACAGGGAAACATGCGCTTTGATCATAAGAAACTTACACCTCCTGAGCTTAGTATGCTCAGAAGGTGTAAGCTTCAATCATGCACCTACCTGTTGGGTACGCAAACGGTTTGACCCGGGAAAATCAGACTGGGGTTAGGGATCTGCGGATTGGCAGCGATTAGAGCATTGAGGGAGACTCCAAACCTTTGTGCAATACTGAACATACTGTCGCCCGGCCTTACGGTGTAGGCGAAGGTTCCCGGTGGGCATGGGCCCGGAGGCTGGCCTGTGGGAACGCAGACAACTTGCCCTGGGAAAATTAGATTGGGATTAGGGATCTGCGGATTGGCGGCAATCAGTGCATTGAGGGAGACCCCAAACCTTTGTGCGATGCTGAACATGCTGTCTCCGGGCTGTACGGTGTAGGCGAAGGTTCCCGGCGGGCAGGGCCCTGGGGCTTCCCGCGGCACACAGACAATCTGCCCTGGGAAGATCAAGTTGGGATTAGGGATCTGCGGATTGGCCGCAATCAGATCATCGAGGGGAACGCCAAATCTTTGGGCAATACTGAACATGCTGTCTCCAGGCTGTACGGTGTAGGCAAATGTTCCTGGCGGGCATTGGCCCGGCGGAGGTTCTGAAATGGGCACACAAACTGTTTGACCAGGTACCAGCCTGGCTGGATCAGTTATTTGCGGATTGGCATCGATCAGTGCCTGGAGTGAGACATTAAACCTTCTGGCGATGCTGAACATAGTATCTCCCCGCTGCACCGTGTAGGCAAAAGTGCCCCTGGGACAGTCTACTGGCGGAATGCAGACAATTTGACCGGGACGGATCTCGGCTGGATTGGGGATTTGGGGATTAGCTGCAATGAGAGCATCTAGGCTGACGCCAAATTGACGGGCGATGCTGAAGAATGTGTCCCCTGGACGCACAACGTAGGGGGTCGTACCTGGCCCGCAGACCTGCCGCTGTTCAGGACCGGCCTGAATTTCCGGCTGCTGGACTTGCTCAGTATGGAGTTGATCGTCTTTTTCCAAAGTGAATCCTCCTTTACAATTCAATACCGCAGGGACTATAAACGATTCAGTCCTCGTTACGGCTCATACCAAGATATGAGTGTAAGGGAGGATATGTTACTCTTGACTTTGGCAAAAAGCTGTGCTAAAGTAATGGTAGCCTTCCTCGGTAGCTCAATGGCAGAGCATTCGGCTGTTAACCGAAGGGTTGCTGGTTCGAGTCCAGCCCGGGGAGCCAGCTTGAAAGCGATCAGGTAAACCTGGTCGCTTTCTCCATTTTAAGGCAAAGAAAATGCCCCTAGGCTGAACCTATGGGGCAAATGGCCGGCAGGCGGCAATCAGCGCGGGCTTTCCGGGATTATAATCCAGCAGATAAAGTAGGCCAAAAGCCCGCTTCCGTAAGCAAGGCCAAAAATGACCCACAGCAGGCGTATTAAGGTGGGATCAAGATTGAAGTATTCCGCAATTCCGGCGCATACGCCGCCTAGCTTGCGGTCATTAGAACGGTAAATGCGTTTGGGCATGGTCTATCCTCCTCTAATAAATATCTCTGTTCACAAGATTCCTTGGCTGCCCTCCGGCGAGTGCAGTCAGTACATCATCTACCACCATCTCTGCCATCTTGGTGCGCGTTTCCGTCGCAGCGCTGGCAATATGGGGGGCGAGTACCACATTGTCAAGGTCGGCCAGGCCTGGTTTCAGCTGCGGTTCATCTTCAAATACATCTAAAGCCGCCCCGTAGATTACTTTATCCTTCAGTGCCTGCACCAAAGCGGTTTCATTGACCACAGGACCCCTGGCGGTATTGATCAGAACAGCAGTGGGCTTCATAAGCTCAAGTTCAGGCCGGTCGATTAAATACCTGGTTTCCGGGGTTAGGGGGCAGTGGAGCGAGACAAAGTCAGATTCTTTGAGCAGTGTTTCCAGATCAATGTATTCCATCTTGAGCTCCTGCTCTACATTATGAGGCAGCCTGCTGCGATTATGATAAAGGGTGCGCATCTCAAAGCCTAAGGCCCTTTTGGCAACCGCCTGTCCGATCCGGCCGGCGCCGATGATGCCGAGGGTTTTTCCGTAAACCTCTACACCCAGAAGGAGTTCGGGCGCCCAGCCGGAAAACTTTCCGGCCCGGGTCATGGCGTCCCCTTCAATTAGGCGTCGGGCAGCAGCCATCAGCAATGTCCAGGCAAAGTCGGCACTGGCGTTAGTTAGCACATCGGGGGTGTTGCAGACCGGTATCTTGCGCTCGCTGGCTGCTTCCACATCAATATTATTGAACCCTACAGCATAGTTGGCAATCACTTTCAGCCGGTCTCCGGCAGCAATCACATCTCGATCGACTGGATCAGAGAGCATGGAGATTAGGGCATCCTGCCCAGCCACCGCTTTGAGCAGTTCTTCCTTGGTTATATTACGATCTTCCGGGTTGACTGTTACATTATACTGGGCGCGCAGTTTGTCTAAGGCGTTTCCAGGCAGTTTGCGCGTTACGAACACATTTAACATCGGATCACGTCCTTTCACCGTACTATTCTTTCTCTTTTTCCAAGATCCTTTTTGCAAACGAAAGAGTTAGCCACAAGGCGGCAGGGTTTAGGCGCAGTGTCGTTGAAATAATCCACAAGCAAGCAAGGAGAGTGAACACACGTGGCCCAAGTCTTCGTACTCGCCAATCAAAAGGGTGGGGTGGGAAAGACCACTACAACCTATAATCTCGGGGTTGCCCTGGCCGATATCGGTCAGAAAGTGCTGCTCTTGGATTTAGATCCCCAGGGAGGCCTCACCTACTATGCAGGATTCGAGCCGGAGGATCTGGGGAAAACTATCTATCATTGTCTGGTACGTAATATGCCCCCGCAGGAAATTTTAATTTCCAATGAGTATGGCATAGACATACTGCCGGCCAATATCGATCTTTCCCTGGCCGAGTTTCAGCTTGTGAATGCTGTTGCCCGGGAGCGGAGGATTACCCGTATTGTCAATCAGGTGCGCGACAGTTATGATTATATATTGATAGACAGTCAGCCTTCTTTGGGACTGTTGACTATGAATGCCCTGGCGGCGGCGGATAAAGTAATTATTCCTGTCTCCTGTGAGTTTTTGAGCATCCGGGGTACGAGGGCTTTGTTAAAACTGATTGCTAAAGTCAAGGGGTCGCTCAACAGCAAGTTGCAGATTGCCGGAATCCTCCCTACTATGTTCGATACCCGCACTTTGCACGGACGGGAAATTCTCAGGCTCTTAGGCACGGAGTTTCCACAGCTGCATGTGTTTCCTCAAGCTGTTGCCCGCAGTATTCGCTTTGCGGAAAGCACTAAGGCCCAGGCGCCGGTATTTGAGATGAAGGTTCAAGTGCCTGGGGCACTGGCTTACCGGGAGCTGGCCCGGGAGATCGTCAAGGCTGATAATAGAATAGGTATTTGAGAGGAAGATTTTTATGAGTACAGTAAGAGTGCGCTTTGCACCGAGTCCAACAGGCGACCTGCACGTGGGCGGGGCGAGAACCGCCTTGTTTAACTGGCTGTTTGCCAGACATCACGGAGGCACCTTCGTACTGAGGATTGAAGACACCGATGCCGCCCGTTCGACTGAAGCGGCTACACAAGTAATCTTAGATGCGCTAGAGTACTTAAAACTTGACTGGGATGAAGGCCCGGGCAAGGAAGGGGACTTCGGCCCTTACTACCAAAGCCGGAGGTTGGATCTATACAAAAAGTATGCTTCTGAACTGATGGGGCGGGGCCGTGCCTACCACTGCTACTGTACTCCCGAGGAGCTTGATCAAAGAAGACAGGAGCAAATCAAGGCGGGAGAGTCCACACGCTATGACGGGCGCTGCCGTAATCTCACTGCCGAAGAAAAGCAGGCTTTTGCGGCTGAGGGCCGGGTGCCGGTAATTCGCTTCAAGTCCTTAGAAGAGGGAGCAACTGTAGTTGAGGATCTGGTGCGCGGCACTGTCACCTTTGACAATGTCACCCAGGTTGACGATTTTGTGATCTTTAAATCTGACGGCATGCCCACCTATAACTTTGCCGTAGTGGTCGATGATGCCCTGATGAAAATTAGCCATGTAATCCGGGGCGATGATCATCTCTCCAACACGCCGAAGCAGATTCAAATATATGAGGCCTTGGGTTTTAAAACGCCGACCTTCGCCCATATTCCCATGATTTTAGGTCCCGACAAGTCTTTGCTCAGCAAACGCCATGGAGCTACTTCTGTCACCCAGTTCTATGATGACGGCTACCTGGCCGAGGCTATGGTGAACTACCTTGCCCTGCTGGGCTGGGGCTATGATGACTCCCAGACCATTTTCTCCATTCCAGATCTGATCGCAAAGTTCAGCTTGGAGCGGGTATCAAAAAACCCGGCTGTCTTTGACAAACAAAAGCTGGAGTGGATGAATGGAGTTTATATCCGCGAACTGTCCCTGGAGGAGTTGTATGAAGTGTGCCTGCCTTTCTGTCAGAAGGAAGGACTGCTCCCCGCTGAGGTTTCGCCAGAGCTGAAGGCTTACACCCTCAAGGTTTTAGAACAGCTGCAAAGCCGCCTGAAGCTGGTGGCAGATGTGGTGGCTTTGGCCAGCTATTTTTACATCGATGACTATGAGTATAAGCCGGAGATTGTGCAGAAGATCCTTACCAAGCCCCAGACTGAGGACATTCTGAACTTTGTCCATGCAGCGGTAAAAGATGCTGCCAAGCTTGATGAAGAACATCTCAAGCCCCAGTTTCAGCTGGGTCTGGAGAAGTACGGCATCAAAATGGGCGATCTGATTCAGCCCATTCGCGTCGCTTTGACTGGAACTAATGTCAGCCCCGGCATCTATGATGTTTTGGAACTCTTGGGCAAAGAAAAGGTCCTCGCCCGCATTGAGAGAACGTTAGATATGCTCAAAAAGGAGGAGTTGCTCTAATGGAAGCCAAGGTTCAATGGAATCGTAAACTTGGTTTTGTCGGTGTTTCAGGCTCGAATCACGCTGTGGTGATGGACGTCATCAAAGAAAACGGGGGAGACGGGTCAGCCCCGAGTCCCATGGAATTTGTGCTCTTTGGCTTGGCAGGCTGCTCGGGTATTGATGTGGCCCTCATTGTCAAAAAGAAACGCTTGAACGTACGTGATTTCAGCATCTCTTGCCAGGCAGAGCGGGCAGAGACCTATCCTCAGGTTTTTACCAAAGTGGATATGACCTTCACCTTTGAAGGGGAAGACCTCAGCCGCAAAGCGCTGGAGGATGCAGTTCGCCTTTCTTTGGAGAAGTACTGCTCAGTGGCGGGCATGGTTAATAAGACAGCTGAGATTAACTGGACAGTAGAAATTAAGGAATAAAACGCAATGAAGATCTACACTAAGGCCGGGGACAAAGGCCAGACCACTCTCGCGGGCGGCCAGACTATCAGTAAGAATCACCGCCTAGTCGAAGCCTACGGTACCATCGATGAACTTTCTAGCTTTATCGGTCTAGCCTCAGCTGAGCTGGGAGGGGAGAAACTTGCCAAAGATCTGATCTGGGTGCAGAGAAGGCTCTTTATAGCCGGATCAGTTTTGGCTGGCGGTCCAGGGGAAGTGAAGGCAGAGGATTTGACTTTTCTAGAGACAGCCATAGACAGAATAAGCGAAGAACTGCCGCCTCTGCAGGACTTTATCGTGCCGGGGGGCAGTAAAGGCGCTGCCCTTCTCCATGTGGCCAGAGGCGTCTGCCGCCGGGCTGAACGGCTGATTGTCGGTCTTGAGCAGGCAGGGACGCTTTCGGCAGGAAACATCTTGCCCTTTGTCAACAGGCTGAGTGATTATCTCTTCTGTGCAGCCCGCCTGGCCAATCTTAAAGAGGGTGTGGACGATATTTTGGCCAAGGAGGCGGCCGAAAACTGAAAAATTACGGGAACCCTTGCTTTTCCCTGGCGGATGTGATATATTCTTAACCAAGTCTGGGGGATCGTCTAATGGCAGGACGGGTGACTCTGACTCATCTAGTCTAGGTTCGAATCCTAGTCCCCCAGCCAATTCTTTTAACAATGAGAAGACCGCAGTTTGCGGTCTTTTTGCTTTCGACAATGGGCTGCTAGGCCGGACCCGTCTCGACCCCGGAGGGGGGTCTTTTTTCTTGCGTGCCCTTTCGGTCCAGGCTTCTAAGTCAGCGGGGTGTTTACATTTAACAAAAAAGGTATTGACTTTCTCGCCAATCCGAACACATAATAAGACATGATTTAGACCCCGCCGCGCCTCTTAATTAGTTATCTNATT
>JGI24708J26588_10000541_pt1 | contig 30685 bp, 26 predicted proteins | sample BioPla1DNA2_FD_26588 | JGI IMG/M metagenome (IMG submission 26588) | reverse complement strand
AAAAAAATGCAAGCCAACATTGCTCTTTGAAAGGGATATGGTCATATCTGGTAGAACATTAGGCATCATAGGCTTTGGAAGAATAGGAAGAAGTGTTGCAAAAAAAGCTGTAGGCTTAGGTATGGATATTATATATTATGATTTAAACAAAATGTCCAAGGAAGATGAAAAAAAGCTAAATGCTAGGTATATGGAAGTAGACGATTTAATAAGAAATTCAGACGTAATAAGTTTGCATATGCCCTACACTAAGGAACACCATCATTTTATGAATAGTGAGCGCATATCCCTTATGAAAGATACAGCATATTTAATTAACGCTTCTAGAGGCCCGATAGTTGAGGAAAAAGCCCTAGTGCATGCCCTAAAAAATAAGATAATAAGGGGTGCAGCCTTAGATGTACATGAATTTGAACCTAATATATCTCAGGAAATTATAGACCTACCTAATATTGTTATTACACCTCATTGCTGCACAAATATAGCAGATGTAAGAATGCAAATGCTAGGTGAGGCAATGGGGGGAATACTTGATATTTTAAATAACAAATATCCAGATAATATTGCTAATAATGAAGTCATTAAGAAAAGAAAGATGGAGGAACTATGAAAAAAGTAGTACTAATCAATACAGTTAAACCAGTTACCCTATCATTTGAGAAAAAATTAAAGGAAAGAATGCCTGATCTTGATGTATCTAACATTTTAGATGAACATATAGCTAAGGAATTAAATAAAAAGGATGGATTTGAAGAAGAAGATTATATGAGACTATTAGCACTGATTAAGCTAGCTGAGTCTACTAAGCCAGATTTAATACTGGCCACATGCTCTTCCTTATCAATGGCAATTGAGGAGCTTAAACAGTTTATAAGTGTCCCCATATATAAAATTGATGAGAACATGCTAACTATGGCTGTTGAAAGTGATAAGAAAATTACTATTTTGGCAACGGCAGACAGTACTATAGGTCCTACAAAGTCACATTTAGAATCAATAGCCAGGGATAAAGCAAAAGATATTAATGTTGAATATAAGGTCGTTGGACCAGCATATGAAGCAATGAAGCAAGGTGATATAGAGCTTCACGACAAAATGCTACTTGAAGAAGCTTCTAATTTAAAGGATGCAGAGCTTATTATATTAGCCCAAGCTTCTATGTCCCACCTTCAAGAGAGAATGGAAGAGCTATGTAAATGCCAGGTGCTATCCAGTATAAATTCAGCAGTTGATTTGATTGTGGAAGTTCTTTCTTAATAAACAATAAAACTCCCTTATAATGTAGAGATAAATCAAATACTTTACTATAAGAACAAATGAAGTTATAATCATATGTACTAGAAAAAGCAATTCTAGATAAAAATATGCTACATTATGACGGGAGGTGCAATGTGCTTAAGTCAGAAGAATGTAAACAGATTGTTGAAAGAGTATATAATATTGTAGATAAAAATATTAATATAATTAATTTGCAAGGTATTGTAGTGGCTTCAAGTAACCCAAAGAGAATAGGAACATTTCATGAAGGTGGCAGGTTGGCTGCTACTAGTGATGTTGAAGTTATTATAACTGAGCAAAATAAGCATCTATATAAAGGATGTAAGGAAGGTATTAATCTACCTATCAAATATAAAAAGAAGACTATAGGTATAGTAGGGATTACAGGAGATCCAAAGGAAATAAAGCCCTATGGACTAATAGTTAAAGAACTTGTTGAGTTATTGATTCAAGAAAATGAATCAAGATATAATAGGGAATTACAAGATCAAGCTATAGTGAACTTTATTTTAGAATTAATAAAATCACCAGGGGTTAAGGACGAAGAAACCTATGAAAGAAGAGCCAAATTCCTAAATGTTGGAGATTTAAGAAACAAGATTATTGCTGTTGGCAGTATAAATTATCTTTCTAAAGAACTTCAGCAGTCTGGGGAAATAAAAATCCAGGAGGCCAAATCTAAGCTATTAGAATTTGTTAAGTCCTATTATAAAGATGAAAAAATAATAATATTTTACTTATATGATGGTAGCTTTATTATGATACTACCCTATAAGGATAATTTAAAAGAAGATATAATAGAGTTAAGACAGCAGATTATAAAAGAGCTAAAAATAGATGTAAGCTTTGTAATTAGTGAAGAGTGTAAGACTTATAGTGATTACGGCAAGAATTATAGTAAACTAGATAGGGCAGTTATCATTAACAATAGTCAGGAAAATAGAAAAGATATTATATCAGTTAAAAATTACAGTATAGAATTACTAATGGACAGTATATCATATGGATATAAGGAACAATATCTAGAAAACTATGATGATTTTTTTAGTCAATCAAAAAACAAGCTAAAGCAGGAGCTTATAGAAACTGTAAAAGTTTATTTTGAAAATAATATGAACATAGGTAGTACATCAGAGGCACTATTTGTTCATAGGAATACAATAGGATATAGGATTAATAAGATTAAAGAAGAGTTCGGAATAGATATTACCAAAGCTTATGAATGTATGAAGCTATATATTGCTATATGTTTAAGGGAACAACCCATGCATTAACAATGCAGGGTTGTTTTTTTATCTAGTAGGAAGGTTCTTTAGTTATCATAAAGCATAATTTGTGGTATACTAATGAAACACTAAAGTATAATAAACTAGTGTAGGTATAAATAGGGGGTTAGTATTAAATGATAGAAAAAGAGGTTGATATTACAAGGAAGTTTAGGATAATAGAAAATTTAAAGACACAAATGCTAACAGATGTAGCGCAGCTATTTGAGGAACTAAATGGAAGCAACAAAAATTCTAATATTGAAATAGGAGACTTACTTGCGGACATTATAATATTATCATATCTTCTATCTGAACAATTAGGTATTTCATATATGCAGATAGATAGGCGTATAATTAATAAAACTAGATTAGGAGTAAGGGAAAGTAAAAGAAACGATATGTGGCATGAAGACTTAGCTGAGTTATTGCAGCATTTTGAACTACTAGAATAGCTAATAGGAGGTACATAAATGGACTCGAAACAAAAAGAATTTTTGTGGATGAGTATAACAATAGGATTTTATATATTAACAGGATATATAGGCGTATATAATATAAGTCAGATGATGCTCTGGCCTATCTTTGCAGTGCCAATGAGTTTGGTGCTAATTAAAACAAGGAGAAAAGAATTAATAGGAACAATGGGTATTATCCTATCAATAATCATTTCCTTTATCAATACGGGTACATTAGACCCTATGATAATTAGTGCATTTTTGTTGTTTATACTTATTCCATCATTAATATTCGGCACACTTTACTGTGAGGAAAAAAACATACCCAAAATTATTATTGTAACAACCGTAGTAATTTTTTTAAATGGAATCATATATTTAATTATATCTAGATTTTTAGGAACTAACTACTTAGAGGCTTACTATAATGGATTAGATAAAATGCAAAACATTTGGAATAAGCAATTAAGTGATATGAAAGCACAAAACATCTTGCCAGATATGGAAAATGCAGAAAAAATATATGCTCAGACCATGGCAAAGTTTATACGCCAGGCTAAAAGAACATATCCGGCTATGCTATTTATAAAAAGTTTAATAACAAGTACAATACATTTGTTTTTAATACAATTAATTGCCAAAATTAGATCCTGGCAAAGACCAGAAGTAAAGGAAATATATAATGTAAAATTATCATCTGTATCAGCATGGGTATTTATGGGCTTATGGCTACTAATATCTAAAAAGGGAGATATAGATAGTGCATCAGTATTTGCAGCAGAAAGTATGCTAAGTATTTTATTTGCCCTATTTCAGATCATAGGATTTATATGTTTGGTTGCCTTAATTAAGAAATTAACTATCAAGAAAGTATTTAGGGTTTTATTAATAGTTATAAGTGTATTCTGGCTCATATTCAATCCGATTTTATTAGCTGTATTTGGTTTTCTAGATTCACTTTTCAACTTTAGGAAAGTCGATACACTAATATAGCTATATATTAAAGAAAGGTTATGAGATGTATGAAAAAGTTAAATAAGCCATTTCGATATTTAACATGGATTATGCGTTTTATTCAGGCTAGTATGGTTTGTGGAGTTTTCTATTCCATGGTAGTAGCTAGTAAAAACATAGTACTTGGAATCACAGGTATAATATTATTCTTGCTATTAATGGTTAGTAATTTTTATAGTTTTAGGAATGCCCAAAGCCATATACTAAATAATATTGATTATAGATTAATTAAAATAGGAAAAGCAAGGAAGGAAATGTTTATCAGGTCACCTTTACCTATGATTGCCATAAACATGCAAGGGGAGATCTGGTGGTATAATGAATCCTTTAAAAATATGACAAATAATAGGAATATATTAGATACTAATATAAGGTCAATATTACCAGGAGTTCAGATTGAAGATTTTCCTAAGGACAATACAATAATGGAAACAAGTATAACTATAGAGGAAAGGTCCTATACAATGTACTCTGAACTTGTAGCTATGGAAGAAGAGGATGGTAAGGAATATAATTATATAATTTACTTTACAGATAAGACGGAGCTTATTGATCTAGAAACCCAATTAACAGATAAAAGATGCATAGTTGCTATCTTGTATATAGACAACTATACAGAAATAGCACAAAATGTTGATGAAGTAAGGCGGCCTATGCTGACAGCCCTAATTGACCGAAAGGTTCATAGGTGGATGAAAGATGAAGATGTAATAGTAAGGAAATTTGAAAGAGATAAATATATGATGGTTTTTCCCCATGAACTATTGGCGGATATCCAGGAAACAAAATTTTCGATTCTAGATGAAATGAGAAAAACCCAAATGGGCAATGATCTTCCAGTAACTATGAGTATAGGAGTAGGAGATAATGTTAAGTCTTTAAGAGGATCAGTTGATGAAGCAAGAGCAGCCCTTGATTTAGCCTTAGGTAGGGGAGGGGACCAGGCAGTTATTAAAAACCAGGATAAGTACACCTTTTATGGTGGTAAATCCAAAGAAGTAGAGAAAAGTACCCGTGTAAAGGCTCGTATGAAGGCCTATGCCTTTAAAGAGCTTATCCAGGAATCAGATAGTCTAATTATTATGGGCCATAAGAATATGGATATGGATTGTTTAGGGGCGGCTATGGGTGTGTATAGGGTAGCAGCCATGATGGGTAAGAAGGCTCAAATAATTTTAGATGAGCCCACATCATCCATTCAGGCACTGTACAATCAAATTATGGAACATGAGGAATATAAGGATTTATTTATAAGTGGGGAAGATGCTGAAGGGAAGATGAATTCCAAAGTACTTCTTGTAATTGTAGATGTTCATAGGGCTAGTTATGTTGAAAATCCTAAACTTCTAGAAATGACTGAAAGAATAGTTGTCTTTGACCATCACAGAAGAAGTGCAGACTATATAGATAATGCAGTTCTTACCTATTATGAATCCTATATATCGTCTACTTGCGAAATGATTGCGGAAATACTACAATATATAGGTGAGAAGGTAAAACTCACTAATATAGAGGCAGATGCTCTTCTAGCAGGGATTACAGTGGATACAAAGAACTTTGTATTTAAAACAGGCGTAAGAACATTTGAAGCTGCTGCATTCCTAAGGCGAAATGGTGCAGATAGTACTAGGGTGCGTATGCTATTCCAAAGTGATATGTTAGCCTACAAGGCAAGGGCTATGGCCCTAAATGATGCCAAAATATATAAAGATGAAATTGCAATTACAAGCATTGAGGCAGAAGTAGAAAACAGATCTATTGTAGCAGCACAAACAGCTGATGAATTACTAAATATAAAGGGTATAATGGCATCCTTTGCCATGTCTAAACTTGGGGATTCTATATCCATAAGTGCTAGATCACATGGCGAAATCAATGTACAGGTAATAATGGAAATTCTAGGTGGCGGAGGGCACCAAACGGTAGCAGGCGCCCAGCTAGAAGTAGAAACAGTAGAAGAGGCAGAAGAAAAACTTATAGAAACAATTGATAAATATTTTGAGGAAGGTGAATAGAATGGAAGTAATTTTATTAAAAGATGTTAAGGATGTTGGTAAAAAAGGTGATATAGTAGATGTTAAGGATGGGTATGGAAGAAACTATCTAATACCAAGAGGACTTGCTACTATGGCAACTGATCATGCTGTATACCAAAGAAATTTAAAGGCAGATTCACAAAAACGTCTTAAGGAAGAAGAACTAGAAGAAGCAAGGGAACTTGCAAAAAGTATAGATGGTAAAGAAATTCAAATAAAAGTTAAAGTTGGGGACAATGGAAAATTATTTGGATCTGTAACAAATAAAGAAGTATCTGAGCAAATGAGTAAGCAATTGGGCTATAAAGTAGATAGAAGGAAAATTACGCTTAAGGACTCAATAAAGACAGTAGGGTCATATGATGTACCTGTAAAAGTACATCCAAAAGTAACAGCTACTGTTAAAGTAAAAGTAGTAGAAATGTAAGTTTTGGAAAGAGGAATACCTATGGAAGAATCTGTAGTAACAAGAATCCCTCCTCATGATATAGAGGCGGAACAATCTGTATTAGGTGCTATTATTATGGATAATGAAGCAGCAGGAGTGGCCAGTGAAATTCTTGTAGCTGATGATTTTTATAGGCCAGATCATAGGTTCATTTATGATGCAATTATGGAGCTGTATAATAATGCAGAGCCAGTTGACCTAGTAACTATACAAGATAAACTAAAGGAAAAAGGGGTATTCGAACAAGTTGGTGGAATTGAATATATAACTCAGTTAGCTGCCTTTGTTCCCACATCAGCCCATATTAAACAATATGCAAAGATTGTGGAATCTAAGTCAGTACTTAGGAAATTAATCAAAACAAGTTCTGAAATCTCAGCAAAAAGTTATGAGGCTAAGGAAAGTGCCGATGAAGTAGTTACCTTTGCAGAAAAACAGATTTTTGATATTATGCAAAATAAGCATTCAGATGATTTTTCAGCCTTAAGTGATATACTGGTTACGAGTGTTGAAAAAATTGAGCAAACCTATATGAATAAGGGGCAAATAACAGGCGTAGCTACAGGATTTATAGATTTAGATTACAGGACTACTGGATTTCAGCCATCAGATTTAATTTTAGTTGCAGCTAGGCCCTCTATGGGGAAAACAGCTTTTGCACTTAATATAGCCCAGCATGCAGCAGTAAAAAATGGGCATAAGGTTGCAATCTTTAGTCTAGAAATGTCCAAGGACCAGCTAGTTAATCGTATGCTATGTTCTCAAGCTATGGTAGATGCGCAAAAAATTAGAACAGGATCTTTAGAAGAAGAAGATTGGACTAGGTTAGCAAGGGCAATAGGCCCACTATCAGAAGCCTCTATATTTATAGATGATACACCGGGGATTAGCATGCCAGAATTAAGAGCCAAGTGTAGAAGGCTTAAACTGGAACATGGACTTGATTTTATAATGATTGACTACCTTCAGCTAATGAGTGGCACTGGAAGAAGTGAGTCAAGGCAGCAAGAGATATCAGAAATATCCAGGTCCTTAAAAGGCCTAGCCCGTGAAATGAACGCGCCTGTAGTTGCCTTATCTCAGTTATCCCGTGCATGTGAAGCAAGGGCAGACCATAGGCCTATGCTGTCAGATTTACGTGAATCTGGTGCAATAGAGCAAGATGCCGACGTAGTTATGTTTTTATACCGTGATGAGTACTATAATCCTGATACAGAGCAAAAGAATGTAGGGGAAGTAATTGTGGCCAAACAAAGAAATGGTCCAACAGGGACAATAGAATTAATATGGCTTGGAGAATATACAAGATTTGTCAACAAGGAAAGAGAATAAATAGTTTAATAATTAAAGGTGGTCAATATTAGATCTATAATATTGGCCACCTTTTTATTTAAAAATTTGTTAGTTCATTCATAACTTCCTTTACACTTTGAAGCTTATTTGCCTTGTAACCATGGACACCGCAAAAAAGAAGGCCATTATTTATATCACCATTTGCAGCATCAAAAAGTGCCTGGGAAATACAGTAGGGTATTTCCTTAGGCCTACAAGATTCTAGGCACTTATATAGGCAATGCTTATTGCACTCATCCCTTCTTATAAGATCATTAATTATAGCACGGCCAGGCATGCCTACTGGACTTGTAACAAGATTAATATCATTCTCTTCTGCCTTAAGATATGCTAATTTGTAACTATCATGGGCATCACATTCATGGGTAGTTATAAACCTTGTGCCTACTTGTACTCCATTAGCTCCAAGTTGTAGCAACCTTTTAACATCTCTACCATCGTGGATACCACCAGCTGCAATAATAGCTATGTTCTTATTATATTTTTTTTCATAAGGCTTAACTACTTTAATAACATCAAGCAAAATATTATCTAAAGTAGAAGCCTCTTTAGATTGAAGTTCAGCTTTAGTAAAACCTAAATGGCCACCTGCTAGGGGCCCCTCGACAATAATTAGGTCAGGAGCAAGCCTATTTTTCCTATCCCAAACCTTACAAATAAGAGCTGCAGCCTTTGAAGAAGATACTATAGGGGCAATTTTGGTATTAGATCCTTTAACAAGATTAGGTAGTTCAAGTGGAAGGCCAGCACCAGATATAATAAGATCAACCTTACATTCTACTGCCTTCTTAACTAATTCATTGTAGTTTTCCATGGCTACCATAAAGTTAACTCCGATAATCCCGTTGGGGGCCTTGGCTTTAGTCAGTTTAATTTCAGACTCTAAGGCCCTAAGGTTACAGCCTAAAGGATCCTTTATAAAATTGGGATCACGAAATCCTACCTGTACCCCTGAAATAATACCGATTCCTCCTTCATTTGCAACTGCACTAGCTAGTTTATTAAGGGATATTCCAACTCCCATGCCACCCTGAATAATTGGTAGTTTGGCAGTTAAATCCCCTATCTTTAATTGTGGAAGATCCATACAAACCTCCTTGCTTATTATAAAAACTAATTATATATGCTTTGACACTCAAACAAATAGACATTCAAAGTATATATAAAAAAGAGCCGAGTGTCAAGTTATACTTGAACTAATGTAAGAAAATGGTATAATAAAGGTAATGGTAGAAATTGTAAGAAGAAAGAGGGTTGTAAGATGCAGGATAAAGTGTATTCTATTACGGAAGCATCAGAATTATTAAATTTAGAAAATCATACATTAAGGTATTATGAAGATGAACTTAAACTAGATATTCCAAGAAACTCCTTGGGGCATAGATATTATAGGGAATATGATATAAAGGTATTTAAGGATATTATAACTTTAAAGGAGCAGGGTCTACAACTTAGGGCTATTAAAAAAAACATACAGGCCTATTATGATTCTGAAGGCGTTGAAGATTGGGATGAAGCAAGTGAAGCTTATATGGAGGCTAGTACTGCCCTAGACCCTAAACCTATACTTGATATTACTGATACTAGTAATGATAAGGTGGAGCAGTTCCGTTTAATGATGAAAGAAACATTTGTACAGGCTATATATGAAAATGAGGCAGAGTTAAAGTCGGAGCTTAATCATCATATTAAGTACAAGATAGAAGAAGATATGAAGGGGGAAATAGAAAGAATAGAAAGTATATATGAGGAGAAGGATAAGGAAAGATATAAAAAGCTAGATGAAACTATGCGGGAGATGCAGGAGCTACGCAGGGAGATTAATGATATTAAGGAAGAAACAAAGGAGAAAAAATCCTTCTTTGGTAAAATGTTTGGTAGGAAGAAGCTAGTAACTTATGAGGATGAATATATTAGTGAGAAATAATAAAGGTAGTTTCATAAGAAATTATGAAACTACCTTTATATTAAGCTTCTATATGAAGGGGTAGATTATACTTAAGCAGTATATCCTGGGCCATCTCTAGCTCCTTAGCTTCAGGAGGAGAGGTATCAGTCAATTTATAATCATACCCTAATTGTTCCCATTTATATTCACCCATTTTGTGAAATGGAAGAATATCTATACGTTCTATATTATTTAGACCACTAAGATATTTAGCTAAGGCCTCAATATCTTCTGGATCATCTGTTAAATTAGGTACAAGAACATATCTAATCCATACAGGAATACCACGTTTATTTAGATGTTCAGCAAATGCTAAGGTCTTATCTATGGCAACCCCTGTTACATCCTTAAAAACTAGAGGATTATATGACTTGATATCAAGTAATACTAAGTCAGTATGGTCTAAAACTGGATCAGCTCTATGTGGTTCAATATATCCTGATGTATCAAGGCAGGTATGGATATTATTTTCTTTACATTTTCTGAATATCTCCCCTACAAAGTCAGCTTGTAAGAGTGGTTCTCCACCACTTATGGTAATGCCACCACCTGAAAACTGCATGTAGGTTTTATATTTTAGAACATCAGCTAAAATAGTATCTACATTCATTTCTTTGCCATCCCCAACCTTCCAGCTGTCAGGGTTGTGGCAGTATTGACACCTTAAGGGACAACCTTGGGTAAACAAAACATAACGAATTCCAGGACCATCTACTGTACCGCAGGTTTCAATTGAATGTACTCTTCCTATCATGTCATACACCTCCTTTATAATAATGCTATTTAGAATCCTTTGTGGAATGTTCTATTAATAACATCAAGTTGTTGTTCACGTGTTAATCTAATGAAGTTTACAGCGTATCCTGAAACCCTAATTGTAAGTTGTGGATACTCTTCAGGGTGATCCATTGCATCTAGTAATGTTTCCCTATCAAATACGTTAATGTTAATGTGGTGACCATTTTGGGCAAAGTAACCATCCATTATACCAGATAGGTTCTTAATTCTTTCATCCTCTGATTTACCAAGGGCACCTGGGATGATAGAGAATGTATAGGAAATACCATCTTCAGCATCCTTATATGGTATTTTAGCTACTGATGATAAAGCAGCTAAAGCTCCTTTAGTATCTCTTCCATGCATTGGGTTGGCACCTGGTGCAAATGGTTCTCCAGCCTTACGTCCGTCAGGTGTATTACCTGTTTTCTTACCATAAACTACATTTGATGTAATTGTTAAGATTGATAGAGTTGGAACTGAGTTTCTGTATGTTTTATGGGATCTAATTTTTTCCATAAATCTTTGGGTTACTTCTACAGCAATATCATCAACTCTTGGATCATTGTTACCAAATGCTGGGTAATCACCTTCGATTTCATAGTCTACAACTAAGCCATTTTCATCTCTAATTGTTTTTACTTTAGCATATTTAATAGCAGATAGTGAGTCAGCAACTACTGATAATCCAGCAATACCTGTTGCAAATGTACGAACAACATCTTTATCATGTAGCGCCATTTCTATCTTTTCATAGCAATATTTATCGTGCATATAGTGGATAACATTAAGTGTATCAACATATAGCTCACTTAACCAATCCATCATTTGATCGAACTTAGCCCACACTTCATCATAGTCTAAATACTCTGATGTAATAGGTGCAAACATAGGTGAAACTTGTACACCTGTTAGTTCATCCTTACCACCGTTTATTGCATATACAAGTGCTTTTGCAAGGTTTGCACGTGCACCAAAGAATTGCATTTGCTTACCAATTTTCATAGCAGAAACGCAGCATGCAATACCGTAGTCATCACCGTAGGTTGGACGCATTAGGTCGTCATTTTCGTATTGGATTGAACTTGTTTCTATAGATAACCTAGAGCAGAAGTCTTTAAAGTTCTGTGGTAAATTATTAGACCAAAGAACTGTTAAGTTTGGCTCTGGTGCAGGTCCAAGGTTGCTTAATGTGTGAAGCATACGGAAACTATTTTTGGTAACTAGGGTACGTCCATCAATTCCCATACCACCAATTGCCTCAGTTACCCAAGTTGGATCTCCTGAGAATAATTCATTGTAGGCTGGTGTACGTAAGAAACGTACCATACGAAGTTTCATTACAAAGTGATCCATTAATTCTTGAGCTTCAACCTCAGTTAAGGTACCGTTTGCTAGATCTCTTTCAACGTAGATATCAAGGAATGTAGATACACGTCCAAGTGACATAGCAGCACCGTCTTGCTCTTTAATAGCTGCTAGGTATCCAAAGTAAGTTGCTTGGATAGCTTCTTGTGCTGTTTGGGCTGGTTGTGAAATATCACAATCATAGAAAGTTGCCATTTCCTTAAGTTCTTTAAGTGATTGAATTTGTTCTGTAAGCTCTTCACGTAAGCGGATAGCCTCTTCAGTCATAGGTGTTACTTCAAGTGACTTTTTCTCATTTTCCTTATCTTCAATTAAGAAGTCCATACCATATAGTGCAACACGTCTGTAGTCACCAATAATTCTACCACGTCCGTATGCATCTGGTAATCCAGTAATAATTCCTGATCTACGAGCCTTTCTCATATCTTCAGTATAAACTGAGTACACACCATCATTATGAGTTTTGCGGTGTTCGGTAAAAATCTTTTCTGTTTGTTCATCTAGTTCATAACCATAGGATTCAAGAGCGTTTTGAACTGTACGAATACCACCATTTGGCATAATATTTCTTTTAAGTGGCGCATCTGATTGGAAACCAACGATTTTTTCAAGCTCCTTATTAAGGTATCCAGGTCCGTGGGATACTATTGTAGATGGAACTTTAGTTTCTACATCTAATATACCTTTTTTAAATTCTTTGCTTGTAAGTTTTAGTACCTCATCCCAAAGTTCTTTAGTACTTTCGGTTGCATCCGTTAAGAAAGAATCATCACCTTCATAAGGTTTATAGTTTTTTTGGATAAAATCGCGTACATTTACTTCTTTGGTCCATTCACCAGGTTCGAAACCATTCCACTGCTTGAACATATTATCCATCTCCTTTTTTAAAGTATTATATTTAACAATTACAAATTTCATTATCATTTAGTACACTTACATTATAAGTGTATACAGTATACAGGTCAATAGCTAAAGAGGAAAAAGCCTAACTTATACTAAAGTTCATATAATTTTAACCCCATACACTTATATAGTTCCCTCTTGTTAGATATAATATATATAATAAGATTTATTATAGCGTTAATTTGATGATATTTACTAAAAATACCTATATTAGAATCTAAACTTGTGCATAAATCAAAAATATATTATAATTCTAGTAATTGAAGGAAGTATTTTGAACTTAAATAATTCAATAGAAAGGAAAAAAATATATATGAAAAAACCAATATACGTGTTTGGACACACTAACCCAGATACAGATTCTATATGTGCGTCTATAGCATACACACATTTTAAACATGTACAAGGTTTCAAAAATGTGGTGGCAATGCGTTTAGGTAAAATAAATAAAGAAACACGTTATGTTTTGGATTACTTTGATGTAGAGGAACCTGAACTTTTAACAAATATAAAGCCCCAAGTAGGTGATATGTCATACCATGAAACACCACCTATCTATGTAGTAGATTCAGTGCAAAAGGCTTGGAGTGTTATGACAGAAACAGGGCATCAGATGATACCTGTACTTTACCATGATCACAGACTAGCAGGGGTTGTAACCATATCGGATATTGCAAAGACCTATATAGGGCTTACAGATGGAAGTGTACTAAAAGAAAACAAAACACCCTTTGTTAATATACTAGCTGTACTTAATGGGAAGACAGTGCAAGGAGATTATCCATATGCATATGTAAAGGGCAATGTTTATACTACGGCATCTATAGAAGAAAACCAAAAACTAACAGATGCAGATATATTAATAACTGGAATGCAATCACATTTAAAGAAAATGGCACTGGAATCAGGGGCAGGTTGTATTATCTTTACAGGCCAGAATATGGAAGATATGGAGGACTTACAAAACATACAAAAGGACATACCAGAAGATAATAAAAGTGAAATTGTATGTGTGCCTCATACCTTCTTTAAAACTATAAAGATAATATCCCAAAGTATATCAGTGAAAAATGTTATGAAAACACAAAACCTTATGTATTTCCAGACTGATGAGACATTAGAAGAAGCAAGGGATGTAATGGTAACGTCTACCCATAGTCAGTTCCCTATTGTGGATAGGACAGGGCACGTTCAGGGGACAATATCAAAACATCACCTATTAGATATCAAGAAAAAACAAGTTATTCTTGTTGACCATAATGAAGTGTCCCAATCTGTACCAGGGATAGAGCAAGCAGAGATTTTAGAAATTATAGATCATCATAGGGTAGCTAATATTGATACAATGTCACCAGTATTCTTTAGGGCAGAGCCAGTAGGTTGTACCTGTACAATAATAGGAAAGATGTATGATGAGCATAATATAATGCCACCACCAGAAATTGCGGGGGTTATGCTAAGTGCTATTTTATCAGATACCCTGATATTCCACTCCCCAACCTGTACAAGTGAAGATGTGCGAGTTGCAAAGAAACTAGCCCAAATAGCTGGTGTGGATCTTAATCAATATGGGATGGATATGATAGCGGCTGGAACAACCTTAGAAAATGTTACACCTAAGGAGATACTACTTACTGATATGAAATATTTTACATTAGGACAGTATCATGCAGCAGTATCCCAGTTTAATACAGGGGACTTCCAGGGAATATTTGAAATGAAGGAAAAAATACTAGAAGAAATGGAAACCTTATGTATTAATCAAAATCTGGATCTTAGCATATTAATGATTACCAATCTAATAGTTGGTGGTACAGAATTATTAGTTGTAGGTAGTGAAAAATGGATTGCAGATCAGGCTTTTGAGGTAAGAAAGGAAGAAAATAGTGTATTCCTTCCAGATGTATACTCACGTAAAAAGCAGATTATCCCTAAACTTATGAACTTTACACAAAATAAAATCTAAAAGCTATTTGCAAAACTATGAAAAACAATTATAATATAAGAAGCTTTAAATTTTTACGAAAGGAGAATTAATATGTCAGTAAAAATAACAAAAGATATGGTAATTGGTGAAATACTTCATATTGATGAAGGTTTTATTCCACTTTTAATGGGTATGGGAATGCACTGCTTAGGATGCCCATCTGCACAAAGTGAGACTATAGAAGAAGCATGTATGGTACATGGTAAAGATCCAGATGAATTTGTACAGGAATTAAATGATTTCCTAGCAAACAAATAATAAAAAGCCTCATATCAAAATATTTTGATATGAGGCTTTTTAAGGCTTAAAGATATGTTGTAAGCACTTCAATTGCCTTATTTTTAATTAGTAAACTATGGTGTTCCATGAGATATCTTTCGCTAAGGGACGATGAAATATGCTTCTGACCAAATTCGCTAAGAGCAGCTTCAAGTTGTTCTTGGCTAGTCTTATGCATAAAATTAGGGTGAAGTACTAGGAAGTAAGTACCATTACCTTTCTTATATAAAGAGTTCATACCACAATATATGGAGTTAATTCTATGTCCTGCATTAGTAACCTGGTCTAATGTTGGAAAAGAATAAATCAAAGCAGGGTCATCTTCTTGCTCTGTTTCATCATGTGTTGTTGTAAGTGGNATATCCTCTTGGGTGTTAATTTCGCCCTGGTTGGAATTGAACATTCTATGGGAGGGGTGTTCCCCAAATCCATCTAAACGCTCGTCAATTTCAGATGGGTCTTCAATCTTCGTTACTACAATCATAATGCTTCCCTTAGGAAGAGGTATTGCCTCAATCATAAGTGGAATATTCTCTGTTTCAAATCCAAACTCCTCATATGCTTGGTCCATCATTTCTCTGAAAAGCTCTTGGGCCTTTTGAGATCCATAAGCAAGCTCGCTAATTTTAATGTCCCTTGGGGTAAGATCTGAGTGACTTAGGGTAACTCTGATTTGCGTATCACTAACTTTTTCTATTTTCATATAAATCACATCCTATCTTATTACAAAATAAACTTGCCATATCTATAGTATAATGCAAGTAATGGTCAACTGTAAAGAGGTTAAAAATTCAATAGAAATAAATAGGGAAAATTAGGGGCATATGAAAGTATATATATATATGATATACTATGTTTAAAAGATTATTTAGGGAGGAGGTATTCGATGAAAAGAAAAACTAGGTTTATATTAGCCACCCTATTGCTTGTCATTATAGCATTAGGTTTCATGATATACAAGAAATTACCAAATTTCAGGACAGTTACTTCAAGTAAAGACTTTGAAGAGTTTGAAGAAGGGCAAATTAATGTGGTTATTGGTGAAAAACGTATAAGTTTAGAAAACCAGATAATTATAGAAAATGATAGGTTATATTTACCAATTAGTTTTATTGATAAGTATATTACGAATGATTTTTTTTGGGACGAGTTAGAGGAGATACTTACTATAACCAACCCAAGGGAAATGATACGTCTTAGGCCTAACAAAAATAATTATGAATTGAACTATAAAAAAGAAAAAACAAAAGATAAGATTATAGTTAAAGATGATATAGTTTACATACCATATGAAATAATAGAGGAAAAATACAATATTGTTGCAAGCTATAATGAAGAAACAAGTATTCTTGTATTTGATGATACAACAATAGATAGGATTGTAGGAATTACAACAAAGGGTTCAACTAAGGTAAGAGTAGAAGCAGACATTAAAAGTCCTGTTGTTGAAACAATATATAAAGGTGATGAGCTGATGACCTATTCCACTGAAGATGGGTGGACCCAGGTAAGGACATTAACTGGGAATACAGGTTATGTTAATGAAAAGCATATAAGCCATCATAGAGAAATAAGTAAAGAAGCCGAAAAAGTTTACGAACCACATCCAATAAAGAAAGAAATCCCAGGTTCTATTGTAATAGCATGGGATCAAATAGGTAAAGGCTATGAGGCAAACTTCAATGGCCCCAAATATAAGGACATGGTGGGGGTTAATGTACTATCCCCTACCTGGCTTGAATTTAGTGACCCTAAGGGTAATTTGCAAGATAAGGGTTCAAAGTCATATGTTGAAAAAGCCCATGATAAGGGTTATCAGGTATGGCCACTAATGAGTCATAACTTTAGTAATAGTGAATGGACACATGAAATACTAAGTAGTACTAAGAAGAGGGATAGGGTAATAAAACAGTTAGTTGATTATGTGGAAGAGTACAATATAGATGGAATAAATATAGATATTGAAAACCTTGAACAAAAAACAGGGCCTTACTGGGTTCAGTTTATGAGAGAATTGTATCCTATTATGAGGGAGCAAGGGATTTATGTTTCCACTGATGTATATGTGCCCTCGCCTTGGACAATACATTACAATAGGGCAGAGATTTCAAAAAGTATAGATTATTTTGTAATAATGGCCTATGATGAACATTGGAGTGGGTCAGAGGAAGCAGGCTCGGTAGCATCCCTACCATGGGTACAAGTAGCAATAGAAAATACACTTGAAGAAGTTCCAGAAGACAAGGTTATTCTAGGAGTGCCCTTTTATTCAAGGCTGTGGAGGGAAGATATAGACGAAGACGGTGCTGTTAAACTTTCCCATGTAGCAGCCCTTGGGATGGATGGTATTAAACAAGAACTAAGGAATAATGGAGTTGATCCTGTGTGGGATGAGGGAACTGGCCAGTACTATGCAGAGTATGAAAAGGACCAGGGATTATACAAGGCATGGTTAGAAGATGAAAAATCTATGGAATCTAGGGCTAAGTTTTTATCTAAGTATAATTTAGCTGGTATTGCAGGTTGGAAACTAGGCCTCGAATCATCAGGTACATGGGAAGTTATTAATAATGAAATAAAAAACAATTAATAAGCTTAAGGCGTAACTATTAAATTAGTTACGCCTTTTTTAGTTCTTAAATATGAATAATAGGTAAATGGAAAGAATATAATTAAGAGAAGGAGGGGAAAAGGTGGAAGAAAAGAAATTAAAGATAGTAGCTAGTATTGCCGTGGTTTTTATTTTTGGAATAATATATTTTAAGTATGCTAATAGTGCAATAGAAAGCTTCTCCCTTGCTACAGCATCCAAAACAATAGTTATTGATGCTGGCCATGGTGGTTTTGATCCAGGCAAGGTGGGAATATCAGGAGTGCTAGAAAAAGATATAAACCTACAAATAGCATTAAAGCTAAGGGATTATCTAGAACAGTCTGGGGCCTATGTAATAATGACAAGGACGGAAGATGTGGACCTAGATGGGGATGATAATAAAAAGATAAAAAAAGCAGATATGATAAATAGGACAAAGAAAGCCAATGATAATGAGGCTGATATATTGGTTAGTATACATCAAAATGCCTTTAGCCAATCAAATGTGAAAGGGGGGCAGGTTTTTTATCATGATAGCTCAGAAGAGGGTAAGAGACTTGCTAATCATATTCAAAAGGCTATAAAGGATTATGCAGATAAGGACAATAATCGCCTTGCAAAACATAATGGAGACTATTATGTGCTAAGGGCTACAAGTAGCCCATCTGTAATTGTGGAATGTGGTTTCTTAACAAATAGAGAAGAAGAAAGTAAGTTAATGACAGATGAGTACCAGGAAAAAATAGCATGGGCAGTTTACATAGGAATTGTGGAATACTTCCAAGAAACTATAGACAGCCAATAAAAAATGTACCACAGGGTACATTCTTTATATTTATTTACTATATCTTTTCTGTATTCTTATATCTTCCCCGAAGAAGGGAAAGACTTCATAATTACCAAATATCCTAGATACAATTCTTTCTGAGTATTGGTCCTTTAACTCCTTAAGGGATAAGTTAGTTGAAACAATAGTGGATTTTTGATTGAGCATCCTAGTATTTAGGGTATTAAATAATTCAGGCCCTGTAAATGATGTTATGAATTCAGTACCAAGGTCATCTATTATTAAAAGTTCTACAGTTAGAAGGGTATCTAACATTTCCTTAGAGAAGTCTTCCATATCCTCCCTATGAAATCGGGCTGTCTCAAATAATTGAAAAAGCTGAACAGATGGTAAGTATAGTACTGTTTTGCCCTGATCTAGCAGGTCTTTAGCAATACAATTGCATAAGAAGCTTTTACCAAGCCCTGTATTACCATAAAATAAAATATTTTGAAAAGAACTAGAGAATTTATGGACAAAGTGTACACAAAACCTGTATATATTCTGCATGTTTTCATGGGGTGACCTACCATGGTGTTTATCTACTTCCTTAGAGTAATAAGCAAAATCAAAGGTATCAAAGTTTTCATATTCTAAGATATGACTTAGATTGGATTGTTCATAAGCTAGACTAATAAGGGTTTGATTAAGACAGCTACATTGTTCAGTTTCGATATATCCAGTATCCTTGCACTGTATGCAATCGTAATGAAGTTCTAGATAATCTTTAGGGTAGCCATTAGCTAACAAAAGATCTTCTTTTTCTTTTTTGAGCTTTTGGCTTTCAGCCTTAAAGTTAGATATTAAGTCGTTAGTATCTGATTCCGAATTGAATGCTGCCTTAGCTAACCTAATACCAATAGAAGATATTCGCTGGTCTATATCTTCTATAGCTGGTATGGATTCATATATATGGTCCTGGCGTTTAGCTTGCTCTTTGGTAGATTCTAAACGTTTCTTATCATACAATTTAATAATTTCCTTATATTGTTGTTTTCTTGATATCATATATTATTCACCCTTCATTAAATAAGCGTTTCATTCTGTCCTTTTCAAGCTCTTCTAGTTGTCCAAAATCCCATTCCCTACCTTGCATACTATTAAAAGATGTTTTCTTGATGGGGGCTTTAGGTCTTTGCTTGAAGGTTTTGTCCTTTTGGCTCTTAACATAGGCCTCATCCAATTTTGTTATATCTTCTAGGGATGTTACTTTATTTTCATGCCAAGATGTAAAAATTTTATCTAGGTAGTTTAGGGATGGGTTTTTAGTTTGAGCTGATGCTCTCCTGCACCCTTCAAGTACTATTTCGAGGCTAAGATTATAGGTGTTTAGCCACTTATCGATAAATTCTTTTTGTACCTGGGTTATATTCTGGCCCCCTAGTCCCACTTCTGATAGAATCCTAAAATAAAGCTTGTCTGATTTAGATTTTAGCTTGGCCTGCTCCAGTGTGGTTACTCCCTCATCCAACCAGGCAATGGCAGTAGTTTCAATATAACGCATACTGGTGTGGCCCTTAGTTGCACAATAATTAAGCAAATATTCAATAAGGTCAAGGGGCATATGTAACCAGTCATAAAGTCCAAATAATATTTGCTGGTCTGATGATGACAGTAACCTCCCCGTAGATTGTTCGGCCATCTTAAATAATTGCTGAACTTCGGAGTTTTGTAAGTAAATCGAAAGCTCTGAAGGGCTATAGTTTGGCCTAGTGGGCTGAATGTAGGTGTTGGTTTTTGCTTCTTTAGTCTTAGTAGATTGAGTATCCTCATTAGACTTAGCAGTTTTTGGCCTATTAAAATTAAAGGATATCTCAAAATCATCATTGGTGAAGGGTTTAAAGGAAAGTACCTCCTTAGAATCCCAATATTCAAGTGCAGATATAACATCTGAAGATAGCATTGAAAGCACCTTAGCTATATCTTCTATAGTAAGAAGATCCTTACCTTCATAATAGGAAGTCAATAAATATAGGTATACCTTAACATATCCTCCCATAGCCTGGGGCATATAATCATGAATAAACCAAGACGGAATAGATATAGAAGATGAATGATTGTTAGTATTGAATTTTAATTTTGGCATAATTACATCTCCTTTGTGTTCTTGTATTTAATCTATAAAAGTTAAAACTAGTTAACAAATAGTTAACAAATGACTGTGGATAATATTGTGGATAATGTGGATAACTAATTTCCAAGCAACTCATCAGCTACAATATTAATATTTCCAGCGCCCATAGTTATAATTATATCACCGGGAACACAGTGTTCTAGTAGGTGTTTTGTAATATCCTCGAAGTTATCAATATAAATAGCATTATTCCCCAAATTGTGGATTGATTCTACAAGGTCTTGTGAATGAATATCCCCAGGGTCTTTTTCACGGGCAGCATAAATATTGGAAACAATAACTTCATCAGCTAGAGAAAGTGCATTTGCAAAATCATTTAGGAAAATTTTCATACGTGTGTAAGTGTGGGGCTGAAAAACGCACCAAATTTTATTATGTTTACGTTTCTTAGCTACTTCAAGTGTTACTTCAACCTCAGTTGGGTGGTGGGCATAGTCATCTATAATTGTTATACCTTTAAGATCGCCTTTAATCTCGAAACGTTGATTGGTACCAGCATAGGATTTAAAGCCACTTTCCCAGCTATTAAAAGGTATATCCATATAATTGGCAGATGCACATACTGAAAGAGCATTATAAATATTATGTTCACCAGGTACGCTTAAACTTACCCTGCCTAAAAATTTACCCTTGTAATTTACATCGAATGATGGAAAGGCATTTTCATCATAGGTAATATTACTTGCATGCCAAGTATCATCTTGATCTAGCCCAAAGCTTTCAATCTTACAGTCAAGTCCTTGAATAAAAGAATCTACATTATCAATAGCGCTATTAATAATTAAGATACCATCACTTGGAATCTTCTGTGCAAACTTGTAGAATGATTGCCTTATGTGATTAATATCCTTAAAGTAATCCATATGGTCTTCTTCCATATTAAGTATAACACCAATTTTAGGGTTAAAATTAAGGAAGCTATCACAGTATTCGCAGGCCTCAGTTACAAAGTATTCACTATGACCGATGCGGATATTTCCTTGAATGGAATCTAGTATTCCGCCAACTGTAATTGTTGGGTCAACCTGGGCAGATAATAATACATTAGATAACATGGATGTTGTTGTTGTTTTACCATGGGTTCCGGATATACATACAGGGTAGTTATAGTTTTTCATAAGCTGCCCAAGGAACTCAGCCCTAGATAGGCAGGGGATTTTATTGTCATATACAGCCATAAGCTCGGGATTATCCTGACTAATAGCAGCTGTGTAGACTACAAGGTCAATGTCTTTGCTTATATTTGCCGCACTATGGCCACAAAAAACAGTAACTCCCAGGTCTTGCAAATGTTTAGTTGACTTTGAGCTTGCCATATCAGATCCGCTGACAGAAAAATTATTAGCTATCATAATTTGTGCAAGTCCACTCATACTAATACCACCAATGCCAATAAAATGGATTTTTTGATTTGAATTTTTGAAATCTATATGAAACATAAGTATCGTCCTTCCAGTTAGATTTATAATATAATTAGCTTTATTTTATATTATACGATATATATGTGTATGTAAAGTAGTAGTACTTACATATGTGTGGTAAAATTAATTTAGAATATACTAATTATCTACTAATATAAGAATAGTATTTGAGAGGAGCCAAATAATGAAGAAAGTTAGAAAAGCAGAGCGTATTGCTGCTATTGTAAATATACTTACTGAAAATCCTAATCAGGTTTTTACATTAACATATTTTTGCCAGATGTTTAATTGCGTTAAATCAACAATTAGTGATGATATAGATGGGGTTAAAGAAGTTTTTAAGTCATATGAACTAGGAACTATAGAAACTATTTCTGGTGCTGCTGGAGGTGTATATTATAATCCCCTTATGTCAAGGGATCAAATGCTAGAATTTACAGGCCAGTTATCAGAGCAGCTTAGTGATCCTAGCCGGATAATTCCGGGGGGCTACCTATACACTAATGACTTATTGTACTGTCCTAAGACATGCTCTAAAATAGGCAATGCACTTGCAAGCCTTTTTAAAGATGTGGATATTGATTATGTTATTACGGTAGAGACTAAGGGAATCCCCATAGCAATGATGACTGCGCGGGTTCTTAATAAACCTATGGTGGTAGTACGCAATAAAAGTAAGCTAACTGATGGTACAGTTATCTACATGAACTATATGTCAAGTAGTGGGCATATGATAAAAACTATGTGTCTTTCAACAAAGGCTGTTAAGAAAGGTTCTAAGGTTCTATTTATAGATGATTTTATGAAAGCAGGGGGGACAGCTAAGGGTATCATAGAATTAATGCAAGAATTTGAGTGCGAAGTTGTGGGAGTAGGAGTGCTTATGGCTACAAAGCAACCTATACAAAAACTATATCATAGCCATAAATCATTATTGCTATTAAGTGAAATAGACGAAAAAAATAAAAACGTCTATATTAAAACTGCACTATAGTCACAATTCATAAAGAAATTAAAGTTATTTATAGATTGTTACCACAATTTCAAAAATTCAATGGTAATTATAGTAAATATATGGTAATATAAAACTAGGCTTGATATTGAATTAATATTCACGCAATATTAACAAAGAGGAAATATGCAGAAGGGGGAGGCGTATGGCTCAGAAAGAAGTTATTGCAATGTTACTAGCAGGAGGGCAAGGTAGTAGACTGGGAATATTAACTAAAAAGGTGGCTAAGCCAGCTGTCATGTACGGAGGTAAGTACCGTATAATTGACTTTACATTAAGTAACTGTATCAATTCAGGAATAGATACAGTTGGTGTACTTACTCAGTACGAGCATTTACTATTAACTAAGCATATTGGGATAGGGATTCCTTGGGACTTAGACCGCAAAAGTGGAGGTGTAACAGTACTTTCACCCTATCAAGGCGAAAAGGAAGGAACATGGTATTCAGGAACTGCCAATGCGATTTTTCAAAATATCCGTTATATAGAAAGTCAGAACCCTAAGTATGTTCTGATTCTATCGGGAGATCATATTTATAAAATGGATTATAGCCAAATGCTATCATATCATAAGGAAAAGGACTCAGATGCCACAATAGCAGTTTTAGAGGTTCCGATGGAGGATGCACACCAATTCGGTATTATGAATACAGATAGCAATAATCGCATAGTAGAATTCGAAGAAAAACCAGAAAATCCAAAGAGTAATCTTGCTTCCATGGGGATTTACATATTCAACTGGGAGACACTAAGAGAAGCTTTAATTCAAAGTAATGAATTACATGAAAATAGTGACTTTGGAAAACATATTATTCCAGAAATGATAGATAAGAAGATGAAGGTATATTCTTATGTCTTTAATGACTACTGGAAGGATGTAGGTACTGTAGATGCATATTGGCAGGCTAATATGGAGCTTACCAATACAGTTCCAGAATTTAACTTATATGACGAGTTCTGGAAGATATATACTAACCTAGATCATCAACCACCACAATATATAGGTGAGAATGCAAGGCTGGAACACTCTTTAATATCAGAAGGCAGCGAAATTTACGGAGAGATATACAATTCAGTTATAGGACCAAACGCTATAATTGGAAAGGGATCTGTTGTTAGGGACTCTATTATTATGGCCAATACGATTGTTAAAGAAAACACAAAGATTGACCATAGCATTGTAGCGGAAAAATCAATTGTAGGTGCTAATTGCGAGATAGGATTTGGGGAAAATATACCCCATAAAACAAAGCCCCATATATATTCAACAGGAATAAGTGTTATAGGTGATGAAACAATAATACCAGATGGAATAACCATTGGTAAGAATTGTGAAGTAAGTGGTAATACAGAGCACTCATCATATCAAGATGGCAAGTTAGAAAGTGGCCAATCCTTAATAATAGAGGAGGGGATAGTATGAAAGCAATAGGAATAATTTTGGCAGGCGGGACATACCATGGCCTAGGTACATTAGTTAAGAAGCGAAATACAGCAGCCATTCCTATTGGTAGCTGTTACAGGGCAGTTGACTTTTCCCTAAGTAATATGAGCAATTCAGGGATAAGAAAAGTTGCAGTTATGGCGCAGCATAATACAAGATCCCTTGCAGATCACTTATCATCATCTAAATGGTGGGACTTAGGACGTAAGAAAGGCGGACTTTTTCTATTTACACCAGATATGAGTAGTAGTGTATCCTTTGGCTTTAGGGGTACAGTAGATGCAATGTACCAAAATATTTCCTTTCTAAAAAGAAGTAATGAACCATACGTTATTATAACTGGTGGAGAGCAGGTTAACCGTATGGATTATAGGGAACTTATAAAGTACCACAAGGATAAAAATGCAGATATTACTATAGTATCCAAAAAGATGGCAGGGCAAGATGTTTCTAAATATGGGGTCTTAGAAATTGATGAGAATAATAGGATGATTAACTTTGAAGAAAAACCATTTGAACCTCAGCAAGATGTAGTATCCTTAGGTACCTATATAGTATCAAGGGAGCTACTTATAAGCCTATTAGAAGAAACCCATAAAGAAGGAAGATATAACTTTGTTACAGATATTTTAATCCGCCATAGGAGAAAATTAAGAATATATGCTTATATGTTTGATGGTTACTGGAGAAATGCCCGTTCAATAGAAGAATACTATGAAATGAGCATGGAATTCTTGGAAGAAGACGTAAGGCAATTATTTTTCAAAACAGAACCATATATATTTACTAAGGTTAAGGATGAGGCACCAGCCAAACTTAATCTTGGCTCCAAAGTAACCAAGAGTCTTTTGGGTGGTGGAGTAATTAATAATGGAACCATAGATAATTCTGTTTTATTTAGAAAAGTGTATGTTGGAGATCAGGCCATAATTAGGAATTCTATTGTTATGGAGAATACTACAATCGGAAGAAACTGTATAATAGAATACGCTGTTATTGATAGAAATGTTGTAGTTTCAGATAATCAAATAATAGTAGGTACTAAGGATAAGTTGGCTATAGTATCTAAAGATACTATTCAGTGATTAGAGAAAAAAGCAGTATAAAAAAAGAATTAACATATATTTAAGAAAAAGACAGTGAAAATGTTGATAAAATTAAGACAATGTTATATAATATTGACTAAATAGATAATTCTAAAATAAGAAGGGCTTAGAATATTACAAGTCCACAACATGCTAACAGGAGGGTATACATGGATATCACAGATATAAGGGTTAGAAAGATCAACAAAGAGGGGAAAATGAAAGCAGTTGTATCAGTAACTTTTGATAATGAGTTTGTGGTGCATGATGTAAAGATTATTGAGGGTGACAAAGGTAGATTTATAGCAATGCCCAGTCGTAAGACTTTGGATGGAGAATTTAGAGATATAGCCCATCCGATTAATTCAATCACAAGAGATAGGATACAAAAAGCAGTTTTAGAAAAATATGAGATGATTCTTATTGCAGAAGAAAATGCATTAGAAGATGAAATAGCAGTTTCACAAGAAGAAGAGGAAATTGCAGAATAAAAGGAAGGCGCCATCAAGATGGTGCCTTCTTTTTGCCTTTTAGTAAAACTTTTGATGAATTTGTATTTTAGACTTGAAAAATTAAGGGTAAAGTGAGAAGATAAATATGTAAAATAATTAAGACTTGAAGGAGATTGCTATATGGACATAAAATCAATTATATTTGCCACAAACAAAGCTAATGCAAATAGAGACCACTATAGGATACTAGGTAAATCGCTGATAGACTATTGTATAGACAGTGTAAGGCATATAGGAATTAGTCACATATACATCCTTGAAGCACAAGAAGATGGGGCTAAAGAAATCCTAGAATTTATAGGAAGCTGTGAGAGTGTACTTGTACTAAGTGGGGATATGCCCTTAATAAGAGACCTATCAATTAAAAAGGCCCTGGATTTCCACTATAAAAGTAAAAACGATCTTACTCTTGTATCGGATTTTTCCAATGAACCAGGGATATATATAGTTAGTAAAAAGCTATTGGAGTCTATGTTATTAAAGGCAGATAAGGGCGCTGAAGTAGGTCAACTATTTTTGCCGGATAATATAAAGGGCCTAGCTAATGCAGGTCATTCTGTAGATACTATAACTATGGAAAATGAATTAGAGCTTATGAGGGTGGGGTCTATGAGGCAACTAGCTAAATGCACCCAAATAATCAAGGAAAGAATTAATGAAAGCCATATGGAAAGTGGTGTAATACTAGAAGATCCTACAAATACATATATTGGACCAGATGTAAGCATAGGATATGGGAGCACCATAGAACCTAATTGTATTCTAAAGGGTAAGACTAAAATAGGCAAACATTGTTTCATTGGTCATAATTCTAATATAGAAGACTCTAAAGTAGCTAATAGAGTAACCATCGAAAATAGTGTAATAAGGCAAAGCATTATACACGAAGAAGCTTATATAGGCCCATTTGCCTATATAAGGCCCCAGTCAGAGATAGGTAGGAATGTAAGGATAGGTGATTTTGTTGAGATAAAAAACTCAACTATAGGTGATAATACTAAGGTATCTCATCTTACATATGTTGGGGATGCAGATGTTGGAGAAGATGTTAATTTTGGCTGTGGAAGTATACTGGTTAATTATGATGGTGTTGAAAAGCACCGTTCTAATATAGAAGATCATGCCTTTATAGGTTGTAATACAAAGATTGTATCACCAGTTAACATAGGGAAGAGAGCATATACAGCTGCGGGATCAACTATTACTAAAGACATTCCGGAAGAAAGCTTAGGTATTGCAAGGTCAAGACAAGAAAATAAGGAGGGGTGGGTGGCAAATAAAAAGAAACAAAAGTAGTTTGGTAGTAATTTGGTCTTACATTTTTTGAAATATATGATATAATACTGTCGGATTTAATTGTTGTAATTTCACTAAGGAGGATTAACCAAATGGTTAAAGTCTACACCGATATAAAGGTATTTAGCTGTAATGCTCATCCAGAACTTGCAGAGCAAATAGCAAAGCAACTAGGTATTACACTTGGAAGGTCAGAAGTCACTAGATTTAGTGATGGGGAAGTTTCTGTAAAAATTGACGAAAAAGTTAGGGGTACTGATGTTTTTATTATACAGCCAACATCAACGCCAGCTAACGAACATTTAATGGAAATGCTCATTATGATTGATGCTATGAAAAGGGCATCAGCAGGAAGGGTAACAGCAGTTATTCCTTACTATGGGTATGCAAGGCAGGATAGGAAGACTAGGGCAAGGGATCCTATTAGCGCAAAGTTAGTAGCAGATCTTATTGAAAAGGCTGGTGCAGATAGGGTTTTAACAATGGACTTACACTGCTCCCAGATTCAAGGTTTCTTTGATATACCTGTAGATAATTTAGTAGGAATGCCATTACTTACAAAGCACTACTTGGGGAATTTCCCATACTTAGAAAATGCAGTAGCCGTTTCACCAGATTTAGGAAGTGTTGTAAGGGCAAGAGCCTTTGGATCTAAATTGGGTATACCACTTGCAATTATAGATAAGAGAAGGCCAAAGCCTAATGTTTCAGAGGTCATGAATATCATTGGAGATGTTGAAGGTAAACATGCAATTTTAATTGATGATATGATAGATACTGCAGGTACTATCTGTAATGCAGCTGACTCACTTAAAGAAAGAGGGGCAGCAGGAGTTTATGCATGTTGTACACATGGAGTATTATCAGGACCAGCAATAGAAAGAATTGAAGAATCTGCAATTGAAAAGCTATTCATACTAGATACTATTCAAGTGCCAGAAGAAAAACAAATTGATAAAATTGAACTTATTAAAGTTGCACCTATTTTTGCAGATGCAATTAGGAGAATACACGAGGACCTATCGGTGTCTAAGTTATTTAGCTAATACTAAAAATGCCCTAGTAATTACTGCTGGGGCATTTTTCTTATTTTAAATATATTAAGGAGTGTTAAAAATGAAATTAATCATAGGGCTTGGTAATCCAGGCGCAGATTATAAGGGAACAAGACATAATATAGGATTTCAAGCTATAGACGCCCTAGCAGATGACTATAATATTAATCCAAATAGAAATAGATTTAAGGCTTTTTTGGGTGAGGGCAGATTAGCAGGCAAGAAAATTGTCCTAGCCAAACCACAAACTTATATGAATCTAAGCGGTGAATCTATAGAAATGCTTGCAAAGTGGTATAAAATTTCACCAAAAGATATACTAATAATATATGATGATGTAAGCCTGCCACCTGGATCAATAAGGATAAGAGAAAAAGGTGGAGCTGGAGGGCATAACGGAATAAAGAGTATTATACAGCATTTGGGCACCAATGAATTCCAAAGAATAAAAGTAGGGATAGGGGAAAAACCTGAAAGCTGGAATTTGGCGGATTATGTATTAAGCAGATTTAGCAAAGTAGAAATGGAAATAATAGATAAAACAATGGAAGATATTGTGGATGCTGTTAATCTAATTATAGAAGAAGATATAGAAGTAGCAATGAATAAATATAATTCAAAAACAAGAAGGTGAAATAACTTGGCGGAATATTGTTACCCATTAATTGACCCACTAAAAGAGATAGATGAATATAATGAAATACTATATNATATAGGGGAAAAGAATCAAAATGCATGTGCCACTGGTTTANTTGATGTTCAAAAACCACATATGATCTACAGCTTAGCTTCCCATTTGCAAAAACCAATTATGGTTATAACTAGTAGCGAAAATAGGGGGAAACAAATAGCAGATGATTTAAGCGTGCTATATAAAGAAGATAGGGTAGCTGTATATCCTGTCCAAGATATAATTTTCTACGACGCTGATGTCCATAGTGCAGATATTACTGTGGGAAGGATGATGGTTAAGGATGCACTAGTAAGGGACGAAAATACCACTGTAGTTGCATCTATAGAGGCTCTTGTTAATAAGGTTATGACTAGGGAAACCTTGCTTGCAAATATTATGGAGCTAAAAGTTGGGCAAATTATGGACCTTACAGACCTACAAAGGCAACTTGTAATATTAGGTTATGAAAGGACTAATCTAGTAGAAACAGTTGGGCAGTTTGCCATTAGGGGCGGGATTGTAGATGTTTATCCAGTAACTTCAAAATCCCTGTACAGAATTGAACTATGGGACGATGAAATAGATTCAATAAGAACTGTTAATCCTTATTCCCAAAGATCAATCGAAAAAGAGGACCTTGTAAGAATACTTCCAATGAAAGAAGATCTTACCATGGCAGAAGAAAGACTTGTAAACTTACTTGATTATATTGCAAAGGATTCACTGATAATTATAGATGAACCGGATAAAATTCAAAAGACGTGTAATCTAGTAAATGAAGAGTTTGAATTAAGCATCAAAAATAGGTTGGAAAATAAAGATATAAGGTCAGGAGATATAAAGTCTATTTTTAGCTATGAGGACCTATTAGCTATGCTTAAAAAACACCCTAAATTTATTATGATGAATTTTGAGCATGAAGCTAGCGGTTATGATATATCCTATAAGGCAAACTTTAAACTACAGGAAAACCTTTCCTTTTATAATAATTTTGACCTTCTGGAGAAAGATATAAAAAGATGGAAGGAAGAAAAGAAAAGGATTATTTTATTTGCAGGAATCAAAGCAAGGGCGCTGAGGATTGTAGATGAACTAGAAGAAAGGGGTATCATATCTTCCTATTCAAATGACTTAGAAGGGCCCCTGATGCCAGGGCAAATTATTGTTACTAGAGGCTCCCTATCTAGGGGATTTGTATATGAAGATATAGGCCTAGTTATCATATCAGATAAAGATTTATTTGGTAGCGAGAAGAAAAAACGCAGAAGGAAAAAAACCAAAGGGAAAAAGATTGAAAGCTTTGTAGAATTAAAGGCTGGAGATTATATAGTACACGAAAACCATGGTATAGGAATCTTTAGTGGTATTGAGAAGATGGTAGTGGACAATGTTAGCAAGGACTATCTAAAAATAGACTATGCTAAAGACGGTGTTCTCTATGTGAATATAAATCAAATGGACATGATTCAAAAATACATTGGAGGGGAAGGCAATAAGCCAAGGCTAAGCACTTTGGGGGG